>Ga0209443_1000473_pt1 | contig 27179 bp, 25 predicted proteins | sample LauGreBMM110DCMD_2_FD_187571 | JGI IMG/M metagenome (GOLD analysis project Ga0209443, IMG submission 187571) | Freshwater lake microbial communities from Lake Michigan, USA - Su13.BD.MM110.DCMD (SPAdes) (version 2) | ecosystem: Environmental > Aquatic > Freshwater > Lake | place: Lake Michigan... | reverse complement strand
GATAACGGTTCTCTAAAAAACACAACCGTAGTGCTAGTGGATCTAAATGTTTTGCGATTAAATCAGATACCAAGACTACATTGCCGGTGCTTTTAGCCATTTTTCGCCCCTCAAATAATAGGTGCTCACCATGAACCCAAAGAGCCACCGCCTCAGAATTTATTGCTGCATTAGATTGTGCTCGTTCATTTTCATGATGTGGAAAGCGCAGGTCAATACCGCCAAGATGAAGATCAACAAATTTATTTAAGTAGTGCAGTGACATGGCAGAACACTCAATATGCCAACCAGGAAAACCTGGCCCCCATGGTGAATCCCAAATCATTTCAGTACGCCCAGCAGCTGCTTTCCAAAGCGCCCAATCTGCGTGAAATCTCTTTGCCCCATCCTCGGTGTATTCAAATTTATGGCCAGGCTTTAGCGCATCTAATCGATTACCACTAATTGCGCCATAACTTGAATATGACTGGGCAGCAAAGTAAACACAATTATCACTACCTAAATATGCATGATCGGTATCAATTAGTTTTTTAATTAAATCATGCATCATCGCAATGCACTCACTTGCCTTTGGATATAAATCAGCTGCAGTAATATTTAAAGATTTAAGATCATTATGAAATCTACCCTCATAAGTTCGAGCAATCTCAAATGGATCCTTTGATTCTGCCTTAGCTTGAGCCAGTATCTTGTCCTCTACAAAATCCTCTGACATATGGCCCACATCGGTAATATTTTGAATAAACTCAATCTCATTACCAAGATACTTTGCGAGCCTAGTAATTAGATCACCAAGCAAGAAGGTGCGCATATTGCCAACATGGGCATCTCGATAAACAGTTGGGCCACAGCTGTAGATTCTTATTTTTTTGCCATCACTGCTTTGCAATGGTTGTAGTTGGCGTGATTTAGTATCAAATAATTGGATCTGAGTTTGATTCATTTAGTTGGCACAATCTTCCATACCGCTATCTTTGCTGGATCAAAGGTAACAACTGTGCCATCCTTCTTTCGCACTGTGTTTTCGCTCTCTAAAATGCCCAAAATATCCCGAAAGCCACCCGATGGATCATGCAGGCGAATACTCACTCGCACTCCTACCTGCGCCGCTGATGGCTGCATTTGACCCCCTCTATTAAACTTACCGTTGTATCTGCCGCCGCTGATGGCAGTATTCTCTACCTATATCGGCTTTAATAACTATAAGGAGAAGCGTGACCTACATAATTGCTCAACCCTGTGTTGATGTGAAAGATAAATCTTGCATCGAAGAGTGCCCAGTGGATTGCATCTATGAGGGCGATCGTATGCTTTATATCCAACCCGATGAGTGTGTTGATTGTGGCGCTTGTGAGCCAGTCTGCCCAGTTGAAGCGATCTATTATGAGGATGATGTTCCCTCACAGTGGAAGGATTACAGCGAGGTTAATACTAAGTTTTTTGTTGAGATTGGATCACCGGGCGGGGCGGCAAAGCTTGGTCCAATCGGTAAGGATCACCAGATAGTGGCAGCCCTTCCACCACAAGAGAAGTAAATTTTGCGCAACCTGCCAGATTTTCCATGGGATCTTTTGGCACCTTACGGTGATAAGGCAAAAAAATACTCCGATGGTTTTATAGATCTCTCCCAAGGCACACCGGTTGATGCCACACCAAAATTTATTCAAGAGGCACTCGCTTCAGCAAGTAACTCTCCTAGTTATCCCATAGTCGCAGGTAGCGAGCAACTGCGTAGTGCTATGAGAGATTGGGCAATTAAAAACCTAGGTGTATCTGGTGAGTTTGATGTAATGCCGGTAATTGGTTCAAAAGAGTTTATTGCGCTACTGCCAACATTTTTGCAAAGTAAAAAGGTTTTATATCCAAAGGTTGCTTATCCAACATACTTAGTTAGCGGATTAATGGCATCAGCAGAGACGATCGCAGTAGATATTGATGCTGCTAATTGGCCAAAAGCAGATCTCACTTGGCTTAACTCACCATCTAATCCAACCGGTCAGGTGCAAAGTGATGGCGAGATCTCTGCGGTAATTAATTGGGCAAGAAAAAATAATGCAGTTGTAGCAAGTGATGAGTGTTATCTAGGTTTTGCTAAGGATGCTAAATCTATCTTGGCGCTCGCATCTGGTGATAATACAAACCTACTTGCGGTCCATTCACTATCTAAGCGTTCAAATCTAGCTGGATATCGCGCAGCTTTTGTAGTTGGGGATAGTAAATTAATTGATCAGATTCGCCAGATTAGAAAACATGCTGGCCTGATGATGCCATTACCGGTACAGCATGCAATGATCGCAGCGTTATCAGATGAAAAGCATGTGCAGGAGCAGGCAGAGCGATATAACAACCGGCGTACTTTACTGAGTGCAGCATTGGTAGCTGTTGGATTTAGGATTGAGCATAGTAAGGCTGGTTTATATATTTGGTGCACCAAGGGTGAGGATGGGTATAAAACAGTAGATTGGTTTGCATCTTTTGGCATTTTAGTAACCCCAGGCAGCTTTTATGGCAGTGATAACTTTATTAGAATTGCACTTACAGCCACTGATGAAAATATTGCAAAAGTTGTAGCTCGGATTAAGTCATGAGTACCTCAGCAATTTTATTAGTTGGGGGCATGGGAACCCGGCTGTTGCCGCTAACTTTAAAAACTCCCAAACCAATGCTTGAGGTAGCAGGAGTTCCTTTTACTGAGCACCAAATTAGAAAAGCTGCAGCGGCAGGTATTACTGAGATTATTTTAGCTACCTCATATAAGGCTGAGCTTTTTGAGCCTTACTTTGGTGATGGCACAAAGTTTGGTATAAAAATTAAGTACGCAGTTGAAAAAACCGCACTTGGCACTGGCGGTGGTATAAAAAATGCTGCCGCATTACTTGATCCATCTGATCAGGTAGTAGTTTTTAATGGGGATGTCTTAAGTGGGCATGATCTAGTTGGGCAACTTAAGTTTCATATTGAAAATAAGGCAGATATAACTCTTTATCTAACCGAGGTAGCAGATGCCAGAGCTTATGGGTGTATTGAAATGAGTGAAGGCAGAAGAGTTAAATCATTTCTAGAGAAGATGGATAAACCAGTGAGCAACTTTATTAATGCTGGGTGTTATATCTTCAATCGTAAAGTAATTGATCAGATTCCAAGTGATCAGGTGGTTAGTGTGGAGCGAGATACTTTTCCAAAGTTATTAGCTACTGGAAGTAAAGTTTTTGGCTACCTAGATACTTCTTATTGGCTTGATATCGGAAATCCGGCAGCGCTAGTTAAAGCCTCCGCTGATTTAATAACCGGCAAGGTGCAATCTGCTGCTACCCCAAAACACTCAAATGATCATCTGATATCACCAACTGCTCAAGTTTCTAGCACTGCAGTTATAAATCTAGGCACAGTCATTAGTGATAATGCTTCGATAGCCGCTGGTTGCCAAATAAGTGGCTCCATAATTGGCAAAGGTGCAAAAATTGGGGAAAATTGCCGCGTAATTAACTCAATTATTGCCCAAGATGCCCAAATTGCTGCAGGAATGGTGGTTATCTCCAACTATTTAGGGTTTTAATTTCCCCAATTCCCCCCGCTAGCGACTTGACTTAATCGAGTTACAAGCGTGTAATTATCCTATTAGCAGGCAACCGAGCCCGCAGAGGTTGAAGTGCTAGGGCAAAGTGCTAGCCAAAGTTTAGGGAGAGATATGTCAGATCAAAACGCAGAGCTTGCAGCCTTGGTAATTTCATCGGAACAGCTTTCATGGCAGGAGCGGGCTTTATGTGCTCAAACCGATCCAGAGGCTTTCTTTCCTGAGAAGGGCGGCTCAACCCGAGAGGCTAAGCGGGTTTGTCTATCCTGTGAGGTGCGCGCTGAGTGTCTTGAGTATGCCCTAGCTCATGATGAGCGTTTTGGCATTTGGGGTGGCTTATCAGAACGCGAACGCCGACGCTTAAAGCGCCGTAGCGCATAAAATAACGGGTGGCTGAAAAAGCGATCACCGGGGCGCAAGCCCAAATAGAAGATCAATATGTAACAGCAATTATTGTTACACATGACGGTGTTACCTGGCTACCAGAGGTTGTTGCAGCATTATCTGCACAGAAACATCAACCAGATGAAATTGTTGCAGTAGATAATGGATCTAAAGATGGCTCAATAAAATTATTAAGTAATGCTGGTATTTCAGTAATTAAACAATCGCGCACCGCAGGCTTTGGATCTGCAGTTGCCGCTGCGGTAGCAAAACTTCCACCATTCATAACAGAATCTGGTGAGCAGGAGTGGCTCTGGATTTTGCATGATGATTGTGCGCCAGATCGATATGCATTAGCTAAGTTGTTAGATGCGGTTGTGCAGCGACCACAAGTTGGCATTGCTGGACCAAAGATTTTAGGTTGGTATGACCGTAAACATATTTTAGAGGCTGGAATTAGCATCACCGAAAATGGCACTCGTTGGAGTGGACTTGAAAAGCGTGAGCATGATCAAGGGCAATACGATGAGGTTATTGATGTACTAGCAGTTAGTACCGCTGGAATGTTAATTAAAAGATCACTTTTTGAAGATCTTGGTGGTTTTGATCCCAGCCTTGAGTTATTTAGAGATGATATTGATTTAGGTTGGCGAGCTCATATCGCTGGCTACTCTGTTGTTTGTGTTGGAGAGGCTGTGCTTTATCACGCGCAGGCCTCATCTTCAGAGCGCAGATCAATTGATGTTAAAGATGCGATTTTGCATCGCCCATTGTTATTAGATCGAAGAAATGCAGCTTTTGTTTTACTAGCTAACTCAAGTTGGTGGATCCTGCCTTGGGTAGCAATTCAATTGCTAGTTACCTCATTAGGTAGATCAATTATTTATTTGTTAGCCAAACTACCTGGTTATGCAGGCGATGAGATTGCTGCGATTGCGCTTTTGATTTTTAAGCCAGCAGATTTAATTAAATCACGTAGATACCGCAGATCTAATCGAGTTTTAAGTGCTCGAGTAATAAAACCATTTATTCCACCCCGTGGAGTTCAGGTTAGATCGATATTAGAGAGAATCTCATCCTCACTACTTAACGCTTTTAAATCAAATAAAAATGAGCTAGATATAACTCGGGCTAGAAATTACTCCGATATTGGTGTAATTGATGAGAGCTTTGATGAGATGGAGTATGAAAGTGTTAAAAAATTCAGCAGATTAAGGGCGTTAGTTAAGCAACCATTTTTATTTGGATTTTTACTAACTTTTACCTTCGCGATCATTTACTCCCGTAACCGTTTTGGTTCTTTATCAGGTGGTGCCTTACCAATTTCTCCTGATAGTGGGATGAAGCTAATTCAATCCTTTGCCGAATCCTGGCATCTAATTGGCTTAGGTAGTAATGATGCAACTCCGGCTTGGATTCCTATTATTGGTGTTGCCTCAGCGATTACGGCTGGTAATCCACAATTATTTATTGCCCTACTCTTCTTTTTAACACCAACCCTATTATTTGTAATCACCTATCTGACTTTTCGCCATCACAGTATTAGTAAGTACTCTGCAACATTTGCATCATTTTTGTACGCGTTTTCACCAGCTGTAATGACGGCAATTAACCAAGGTCGACTTGGCACAATTGTGGTGGCAATTATTTTGCCCATGCTATTAGCGCTACAGGGCAGAGATTTTGGGTTACTTGCAGTTAGGTGGCGGAAGATATTTGGTATCTCACTGCTAGCAGCTTTAGCTACCACCTTTTCACCAGTATTTCTCTTTAGTTGGTTATTACTCCACTCATTCATTTTTTTGAACAATTATTTAACTACTTTAGCGTGGAATAAGATTACTTGGCGAGAGATCTTTAATAATTTAAATAATGATGAAGTAAAGAAGCGATTTACTCTGTTTATTACACCAATTTTAATGAATGTGCCTCTCTCACTTTCATTTTTCCTACACCCGATATCTAGATTAAAGGAGCCTGGATTATCAGTTGCATCTGGTGATCAAATCTCTACTTTGCTCTTTAATCCAGGGGGAGAAAGTGCGCCAGCGATCTTTATCGCTGCTCCATTTGTAATCTACCTACTAATCGGATTAATCTCGAGTAAGTATAGAAAACCAGCCGCACTAGCTTTAATGGCAATTGCACTAGCCGCCACCTTAAGCTCCTATTACATAGTTGGAAATAGCAGCGCAGCTGAACGTATTTGGGTCGGCCCACTAATTATATTTTCACAACTTATTATTTTATTTTTTACTTTTACAATGGCTGATAACCTAATGCCACAACTTAGAAGATCAAACTTTGGCTATAAACATATCGTTTCTGCATTTACCGTTATCGTTACTGCGATATCAATAATTATTTTGCCACTTTGGGCAATTACAGTCGGTGCTAACTCACTCGTGCGCACCGATCAGGAGCAGGTAATCCCAGCATTTATTACCGACTTAGGTACTACAAGTGCTAAGCCAAAGACATTAGTAATTCGCAAGGGGAGTGAGCAACTAAAGTACTTCATAACTAGGGGCGGTGATCTGCAATTAGGAGATCCAGATATTGGTGGTACCACACCAGATTTAGTTCACACAGCAATTGTTGAATTGGTCAATGGCATTGGCGCTACTAGTAGTCAAGTCCTAGGCTTTTATGGAATTCAATATGTATTTATGAAAAACCCAGTCGATGCTGCATTTGTTAGAACAGTTGACGGTATTGGTGGTTATACCCGAAGCTCAGCAACTAAAGATGGTGTGGTTTGGAAGGTTAATAATTCACATGCCAGAGTCACATATCAAAGTAATTTAGGTCAATATTTTGGATTAGATTCAACTGAACGTACCTCATCTGCATTCATACCAGGATCAGGTTCAGTTGTTTTGGCAGAGAAATATGACTCAAATTGGCAATTACTTAAAGATGGCAAAATTATTAAATTGGAAAAAAATCAATTTGGCCAGCCGATATTTAAAATTAATGAACCAGGTGAAATATCGCTTACTCATGATGGCACAACGCGGCGGGCATGGATCTCACTACAACTAATCGCAATTCTTGTAGTTATTGTGTTAGCACTCCCAGCCGGGCGCAGGCGCCGAGAGGTGCCACTTGAGGAGTTAGTATGAAAATCAAAGCTGCGTACTTAAAATCCTTAAGCTTTATATTGTCACTGCTTTTACTTGCATTTATCGCCTACTCCGCACCAACCCGTAGTAAGCAGATTAAATTAACCTCTAGTTATCCCGCCACTGTTTGCCCTGCACTTGGCGGCGAGATTACCTCTACCGCTGCTTTAACTAATTCAAAAATAAGTAGACGTCAAATTGATGGCAGAAGTAAAAAACTAAGTGTTGGAAAAAGTAATGCGATCTCCTTAAAATCTGATGCGGTTTTAGTTGAGGGTAATCCAGGAACAGCTCTGACCTTTGCGATTAATAAATGGAAAGCGGTTGTGCCATGTTCAGTAAGTAATGGTGAGCAATGGTTTGCTGGTGGATCTGGTGCATTAACAAGTAAGTCGGTTTTGCATATTATCAATAGTGGATTTAGTGAGGCATCAGTTGATATTGAAGTTTTTGCACCTAATGGCGCTCTACCACCTAGCACTGTTTCTATCCCGCAAAATTCAACCAAAAAGATCTCGGTAGATACATTAATTCCTGGTGAAGAAGTAATCATGATTGCTGTTAAAACTAAATCTGGCAGAGTTAGTTCATACCTTTTTGATGAGCGCAAGAAAGGTCTTAAATCGCTAGGAGCTGATTTTGTAGCGCCAGTTGCTGCTCCCACAAAACATTTAACAATCGCTGCCATCACAGGATTGACTGGAAAGTTAATTGATAGAAATAATTTAATCAATCATTCCATGCGCTTATTAGTTCCTGGAAAAATTGATGCTGAGGTTGAGGTAATTATTAATTCAAAAGATGGTAATTTTGTGCCAATTGGGCTTTCGCAATTTTCCGCGGCTAGTCAGCGTGTCTTAAATATTCCACTTACCTTTGCTCCAAGCAATCAACCTTTTTCAATAATTATAAATTCAACTCAACCAATATTAGCTTCGGTGCTGACTAACTTAACATTTAGTAAGAGTGAAGAATTTGCCTGGGCAACTGCATCTGATCAATTGACTCAGTGGAGTGCTAATTTAATTGGATCAAAACCAACCCTTACCTTCTCTGGAGATCGAATTAATGTCTTGATAACTGCAGTCAGCATTAATGGAAAGAAGATTGAAGAGCGAATAAGTGGAAGTAATTTCACTACCTGGCAAGCTCCAACTGGTTTAAATCGATTACAGGTAGTTGCTAAAGGTAAGGGGATAAGTGGCGGTGTAATTCTATTTCCAGAATCTGGCAGTATTGGAAGTAGCTATATTCCGATGAATAATGGTGCTAATTTAGAAACGGCCGCTGAGCCAATATCAGATGCAGGTGTTATTACACGGGGCTAAATCCCAACTTTTTGCTACTTACTCCATTAACCTTTTGATATGAGGAAGTTGACTGGCCGCCGATGCTCTAGAGCAAGCTGTACTAGCTCTGCAATTAAAACTCTCACATATATTTACTCTGATTCAACAGCGGTACTTGGTCCACTCTCAACATATGCTGAGCCGCACAATTATGATCTTTGCCAATTACATAGCGAACGGTTAACTGCTCCAGTTGGTTGGAGTGTAATTAAGGAAGAGATTAGTAATCATGAGGTTGGTCCGACCGATGAGGATTTAATGGCGATTGCAAATGCGGTGCGCGAGGTAGCTAACTCTGATGTAGATACTCGCTCAATGTCACCTGAGTTAGGCCGTCGTGGGCACCTGCGAGTACTGCCATCTAATTAATTTCAAAAAATCTGTTTTAACCTCTAAGTTAAGAGTCTTATGTTAGAGAAAATAATCAAGGCCTATGACATCAGAGGCTTAGTCAAGGATGAGGTAACACCAGATTTTTCATTTTCACTCGGTGTTGCTTTTGCTAAATTTTTAGAGCAAGAACGTGAGCCAGCAACAATTGTAGTTGGCGAGGATATGCGGCCCTCTTCACCATTACTTGCCGATGCTTTTACTGATGGGGCAACTAGTCAAGGTATGGATGTAATAAGACTTGGCTTAACATCAACTGATATGTTGTATTTTGCCTCAGGTAAATTAAATCTACCTGGCGTAATGTTTACTGCCAGCCATAATCCAGCAAAATATAATGGCATGAAACTATGCAAAAGTGGAGCTCGACCAATTGGACAAGATTCTGGATTAGCGAAGATACGTGAATTAATTCAAGAGGGTGTACCAATTTCAAATCGCCCAGTTGGTTCAGTAAGGAAACAGGATTTACTAAAAGAGTATGTTGATTATCTTTTGGCGAGTTTTCCAAAAAATACATTTAAAAAGCGCAAACTAAAGGTAGTCATTGATGCTGGCAATGGAATGGCAGGCTTTACCGCCCCAGCTGTGATGGCTCGCTTAAATGTGGAGTTAATTCCAATGTACTTTGAGTTAGATGGAAATTTTCCAAACCATGAAGCAAATCCCATTGATTCAGCTAACTTAAAGGATCTACAAAAGCGGGTTAAAAAAGAGAGGGCAGATATTGGTTTAGCCTTTGATGGTGATGCTGATCGATGCTTTTTAATTGATCAGGCGGGTGAGTTAGTTAATCCCTCTGCTTTGACCGCTTTAATTGCAGTCCGTGAGCTAAAGGCGAAACCGGGGGCAACTATTATCTATAACCTGATCTCATCAAAGGCGGTTGCTGAGGTTATAGCCGAGCATGGTGGTATTGGAGTGCGAAGTCGGGTTGGCCATTCTTATATTAAAAACCTCATGGCAGAGTCTGGCGCAGTATTTGGTGGGGAGCACTCTGGTCATTTCTATTTTAAAAATTTTTGGCGGGCAGACTCTGGGATGTTAGCTGGGTTATATGCGATAGCGGAGTTGATGGCGAGTAAGGGTAATCTCGCCCAGCTGCTGGCACCTTATAACCGGTATGTAGCAAGTGGTGAGATAAACAGCAAGGTTAAAGATGTCACAAAATCTATTGCAAAGGTTCGTGATAAATATCATGGTCAATATCAAATAGATGAGTTAGATGGCTTAACTATTACTGCAGATAGTTGGTGGTTTAACCTGCGGGGATCAAACACCGAGCCATTACTTAGGTTAAATGTGGAGGCAAATACCCAAAAAGAGATGGTTAAGATCAGAGACGCCGTACTCTCCCTGATTAAAATTCGATAAAGAGCTATAAATTTAGGGTATCTTTATCCCCTAACCATTGAGTAATAAACCGATATTAAGTAAATAAACACATAGGAGAGTAATGAGTACAACAACTGCGATTAAAAACGATGTTGCAAATCCAGCGCTAGCGAGTGAGGGTAAGAAGCGGATTGAATGGGCAGCTCGTAATATGCCAGTGCTTGCGCAAATTAATGAGCGCTTTGCAAAAGAGAAGCCATTTGCGGGAGTCCGTATTGCAGCATGTATGCATGTTACAACTGAGACTGCAAATTTAATGTTGGCATTAAAAGCAGGGGGAGCAGATCTTGCACTTTGTGCATCAAACCCACTTTCAACTCAGGATGATACTGCTGCTGCACTTGTCTATGAGTATGGAATTTCAGTCTTTGCTCGTAATGCAGTTGACCGAGATGGCTACTACAAACATTTAAACGCTGCTCTTGATATAAAACCACAATTAGTTTTTGATGATGGCTGTGATTTAGTGAATGTACTTCACACAACCCGCACAGAGTTAATCGATGGAGTATTGGCAGGTTGCGAAGAGACTACAACTGGCGTTATTCGACTAAGCCAAATGGCTAAAGATGGTGCCTTAAAGTTTCCAATGATTGCAGTTAATGACACTGACACAAAACATATGTTTGATAATCGGTATGGAACTGGGCAATCAACCTTTGATGCTATTTTCCGTGCTACTAACACATTAATTGCTGGCAAGATTGTGGTAGTTGCTGGTTTTGGTTACTGCGGCAAGGGTGTTGCCGAACGAGCAAAAGGTATGGGTGCTGAGGTAGTAATTACTGAAATCGATCCAACTAAGGCGTTGGATGCATTAATGCAAGGATTTAGAGTTATGCCGATGACCAAAGCTGCGGCAATTGGTGATTTATTTATCACCGTAACCGGTAATCGCGATGTATTACGTGATGAGCACTTTAGGCAGATGAAAGATGGCGCAATTTTAGCTAACTCTGGTCACTTTGATATTGAGATTGATGTTGCCTGGTTAGAAAAGAATGCTGTGCAGAAAAACGCCAAGATGCGCCACCAAACAGATGAGTATGTGTTAGCCGATGGTCGGCGCATACTTTTAATTGCCGAAGGCAGACTTGCTAATCTTGGTGCTGCTGAAGGGCACCCCGCATCAGTAATGGATATGTCATTTTCAGATCAGGCCTTAACAGCAGAGTGGTTGTTAAAAGCTGGTAAGGGATTATCTGCAGGCTTGCATAATGTTCCAATCACGATTGATAAAGATGTAGCGCGCTTAAAACTTGAGAGTATGGGTTCATCACTTGATGTATTAACTCCAGCGCAAGAGCTTTACCTAAACTCCTGGGAACACGGTTCTTAAATGCCATTAGTCATGGTCGTTGATGACGACCAAGACTTAGCAGAGATGCTCAGTATCGTTTTAACTGGTGCTGGCATGGAGGTTGATTTAGTAGGCCGCGGGGATCAGGTTATAGATCTCTTTAATTCACATACCCCTGATCTAGTTTTGTTAGATTTGATGTTGCCAGGTATTGGTGGAATTGAAGTTTGTAAAATAATCCGCCAGAGATCAATGGTTCCAATTTTAATGTTAACTGCAAAAGGTGACACCCAAGATATTGTGCTTGGACTTGAAGCTGGTGCGGATGATTACATGGTTAAACCGTTTAAACCACAGGAGTTAGTAGCTCGAATTAACACCAGGCTTCGCAGAATAAATAAAGTTGGCAATTTAGCAATTGGAAATTTACTCATTGATCAGTTGGAGCATAAGGTTGTAAAAGAAGGTCAAGAAATATTGCTGACTAGATTAGAATTTGATTTATTAGTAACACTTGCAAAGGAGCCAGGGCGGGTATTTACCCGAGAAGCATTACTTAGTGAGGTCTGGGGATATCAGCACGCTGCAGATACCAGGCTGGTTAATGTGCACGTGCAACGCCTTAGATCAAAGATTGAAGTCAATGCAGAGAGCCCAGAGTATGTATTAACAGTTCGAGGTGTTGGCTATAAAGCGGGGGCGGCTAAGATTTAACCATGCTCATTAGCAAGATTAAGGTTAGGCAATCACTTAGTCTTAAAGTTCTACTAACCAATCTTGCCTTCGCAATATTTATTGCAATATTTATTGGTATTTTAATACATGATCGTGTTTCATCCACAGTTATCAATGAAAAAATAAGTATCTCCAAAATTGAAACTGCAAATGCTCTTAATTTAGCGCAAGGCCACTTTAATATTGCTAGATTTCAAGATGATAAAGGCTTGCGAAAGGTTGTGCAAGATTTTATTACCAGTAGCCGTGAAGATGGCTCCTTATCTGGTCGAGAGACAGTTATTTTATCAATTAATAAAAATGCAAAAGATCAGAACATTTACCAAACTGTACCAACCCTCTTAGTTCTAGATTCTATTCCAGAAAAATTTAGAGATCAGATTAGAAAAAGTGATCAGATCTTAGATAAGCGAGTCACAATTAGATACTCTGATGGAGGTGAATTCCCTGGCTTTCTTATCGGCGGTAAGTTAAGTATCCCTAGATCTGGTGATTATGAAATTTATTATTTATTTAAATTAAATTCACAGTATAAGAGTATTGCAGATATTACATGGGTACTTTTAGTAACTGGAATTTTACTTATTATATTAATAGGTTTCAGTACTCAATTTGTTATTCGCCAGGTAGTTTCTCCAGTAAAGGAGGCAGCATTAGTCGCAGAGAAATTCACTCACGGTGATTTATCTAGCCGAATGACAGTAGCAAGTGATGATGAGCTAGCAAGCTTAGGCAATTCATTTAATGAGATGGCAGTATCTATTCAGCAACAGATTTATCGGTTAGAAAATCTATCTACACTACAGCAGCGATTTGTGTCTGATGTCTCCCATGAACTCCGCACTCCGCTAACAACACTAAGAATGGCAGCTGATGTTATATATCAGGCAAAAGATGGATTTGATTCTAGTATTGCCAGAAGTAGTGAATTACTAGTAAATCAGATTGATAGATTTGAGTTATTACTCTCTGACCTACTAGAGGTTAGTAGATTTGATGCTGATGCTGCAGCACTGGGTATTACTACCTTTGATTTTGTTAACTTAGTCCGAAAATGTGTGGATTACCTACACCCTAGTAAGTCCTCACTCGTTGAAATATCTGCTCCAACACATTCGATCGAGATAGAGGCTGACCCCCGAAGAGTTGAAAGGATAATGCGGAATTTAATTACAAATGCAATAGATCATGGTGAGAATAAGAAAATAGAGATCAAAATTGCAGAAAGTGAAAATGAGGTTGCTGTCAGTGTTAGAGATTTTGGCTTAGGCTTTAATCAAGCAGATGCAGCTAAGTTATTTGAAAGATTCTGGCGGGCAGATCCCTCTCGTGCCAGAACAAGTGGGGGCACTGGTCTAGGCCTGTCCATTGCGTTAGAAGATACTAAGTTGCACCAAGGTCAACTACTTGCCTGGGGAAATCCAAATCAGGGTGCTCACTTTGTGTTAACACTTCCTAAACATTATGGCACAGCAGCTTATTCATTTCCAATTAAGTTAGAGCCAGATATAACTTATTAACAAAGCTGAAAATTACTCAAGAGGATGACTTACTTTTGATATAAAGGTGCCTATTTAGTTAAAAACTCACTCATTCCACAGGGAGAAGTAATTTTGATAGATGACCTAATAACTACCGGCTCTTCAATCCAAGAGGGCATTAGAGCCTTAAAGGCCGCTGAAATCGCCGTTAGCGCCGTTACTACTGCGTGTGCGGTGGGGCGTAATTCTCTAATACGATAACCCTCTAGATATTCAAACCAATCAAATTTTAGCCACCAGCGGAGGATCCTTGTGAGTTTACTAGACAAGATTTTACGTGCTGGCGAGGGTAAGGCAGTTAAAGAATTAGCAAAAATTGCGCAGCAAATAAATAAGTTTGAAAGTGAAATTCTTTCTTTAGATGATCAGGGACTTCGAAATAAGACAGAACAATTTAAAGATCGAATTTCAAAAGGAGAGAGTTTAGAGTCAGTTTTACCAGAAGCATTTGCAGTGGTTAGAGAAGCTGCAAAGCGAACATTAGGGCAGCGACATTACGATGTTCAGTTAATGGGTGGAGCAGCGCTGCACAAAGGAAATATTGCAGAGATGCGAACTGGTGAAGGAAAGACTTTAGTTTCAACTCTGCCAGCATATTTAAATGCATTAACTGGTAAAGGAGTACATATTGTTACAGTTAATGATTACCTTGCAGAGCGTGATAGTGAATGGATGGGTCGAGTTCACCGCTTCCTAGGACTAAGAGTTGGCGTAATTCTTTCCAGCATGTCACCAGCCGAACGACGCGAAGCTTACGCAGCAGATATTACTTATGGTACAAATAATGAGTTTGGTTTTGATTACCTACGAGATAATATGGCTTGGTCATTATCAGATTGTGTACAACGTGAGCATAACTTTGCAATTGTCGATGAGGTTGACTCTATTTTAATTGATGAAGCAAGAACACCATTGATTATTTCTGGGCCAGCTGACAAAGCAACTAAGTGGTATATGGAGTTTGCAAATATTGTTGGAAAACTAATTCGTGACAATCATTATGAGGTAGATGAGAAAAAGCGAACTGTAAGCATTTTAGATCCAGGTGTAACTAGAGTCGAAGAGGCGCTGGGTATTGAAAATCTTTATGAAGCGGTAAATACCCCAATGATTGGGTACTTAAACAATGCGATTCGGGCTAAAGAGCTATTTAAAAGAGATAAAGATTATGTAGTAATGAATGGTGAGTTATTAATTGTTGATGAGCACACCGGTCGTATGCTAGCTGGCCGCCGTTATAGCGAGGGCCTACACCAAGCACTTGAAGCTAAAGAGCGAATTGAGATTCAAGATGAGAATCAAACCCTTGCCACTATCACTTTACAAAATTACTTCCGGCTCTATAAAAAACTAGGTGGTATGACTGGTACCGCTATGACAGAGGCATCTGAGTTTATGCAGATTTATAAGCTAGGAGTAATACCAATTCCTACCAATAAAAGTATGGTGCGTATTGATCAATCAGATTTAATATACAAATCTGAAAGTGGAAAATTCACCGCTGTCGCTCAAGACATAGTGGAACGGCATAAAAAAGGGCAACCAGTGCTAGTAGGTACAGTCAGTGTTGAAAAATCTGAGGAGCTATCTGCCATTCTAAAGAAAAATGGTATTGCGCATGAAGTATTAAATGCTAAACAACATGAGCGAGAAGCATCAATCATTGCCCGTGCTGGAAGTGTTGGCGCAGTAACTGTTGCTACCAATATGGCAGGGCGTGGAACTGACATCATGCTTGGCGGAAATCCTGAATTTATGGCTGATTTTGAATTACAGCGCCAAGGATTAAATCCAGCGGAGACACCTGAGCAGTATGAAAAAGCTTGGCCAGCTGAAATTGCAAAACAAAAGGCTGCGGTTGAGAAATCACACGAAATAGTTGTATCACTTGGTGGTCTTTATGTATTAGGAACTGAGCGACACGAGTCTCGACGAATTGATAATCAGTTACGTGGTCGTTCTGGTCGACAAGGTGATCCAGGTGAGTCAAGGTTTTATCTATCACTGCAAGATGAACTTATGCGTAGGTTTAACTCTGGATTAGTTGAGCGTTTCTTAGGAGCAGCCGGTATGCCGGAGGAGACTCCACTTGAATCAAAGATTGTTAGTAATGCAATTAAGTCAGCACAGACACAGGTTGAGTCATTGAACTTTGAAATGCGTAAAAATGTTTTGAAGTATGACGATGTAATGAATAAGCAACGCGAGGTAGTTTATTCAGAGCGCCGTGAGGTATTAGAGGGTGCCGATATTAAGGACCTAGTTAGCCAGTTTTTAAATGAAACTATTGCGGCATATATTGATGCAGCAACTGCATCAGGAGTATCTGAGGATTGGGATCTAACGACACTTTGGAAAGCGCTAAAGGTACTATTTCCAATCTCATTTACCGCAGATCAACTTCTTAATGAGATTGGTGGTAGCTCTGCACTCGATGCTGAGTTATTGCTTGACCGAGTATTAGCTGATGCAAATGCTGCATATCAAAAGCGAGAGAGTGATTTATCTCCGGTTGTAATGCGTGAGTTAGAGAGAAAAATTTTACTCTCAGTTCTAGATCGTAAGTGGCGTGAGCACCTGTATGAGATGGATTATCTGCAAGAGGGAATTGGGCTTCGTGCTATGGCACAACGTGATCCATTAGTTGAGTACCAGCGCGAAGGCTATGACTTATTTACAGCGATGATGGATGCAATTAAGGAGGAGTTAGTTAGCTTCTTATTTACTGCTGAGGTTCAGGTTGAAGGGCAAGAGGTTGGTGCAAAGGGCTTAACTCCTACACCAGCACCAGTTGCCGCTCTACAGTATTCAGCTGCTGAAATTGAATCAACCCCTGCCGGTGGCACTTCAAAGAATGCTCCATGTCCATGTGGCTCTGGCAAGAAATATAAGAGATGCCACGGACAATCTTAAAGAAGATTTAGTTCAGTACAGATCCATCACTCCTTCAAAGCGCAGATGGAAAAAATTGGTAAGGAGCTAACGCAGTAATACCTCTACCATTAGCCCATGGCCACTCTCTTAGAGTTAATTAACGATAACTCAAAATTAACACCCAGTGAGGCTGAGCACCTTGCTGAGCTCGTCGCTGAGTGGCGACTTATTGCTGATCTATCATTTGCAGATTTAGTTTTATGGCTACCAATTCGTAAAAATGATAAGTCTTGGCCAGATGGCTATATAGCGATTGCACAAATTAGACCAACTACTGCCGCCACCGTGTTTAGTAATGATCTAATCGGCTCAACAATTAATTGGGGCCAGCGCCCAAGAATTGATCAAGCATTATCAGATAGTGAAATAGTACGAGATGCTCAACCAGAGTTAGTTGGTGAGATTATGATTAAAGAGGAGAGTATTCCAGTAATTTTTGGTAGTAAAACTTTGGCAGTAATTTCCCGTCATCGTAACTCTGACTTAATGCGCATGCCTTCTAAACTTGAATTAAACTATCGCGAGATTGCTCATAATATATTTCAGATGATCGCAGAGGGAAATTTTCCAATCAGAAATAGCATTTATAGTTCAGAATCAGCACCGCGAGTCGGTGATGGCTTAATCAGATTAGATATTAATGGAATAATCTTTTTTGCTAGCCCAAATGCTAGATCTGCACTAAGCAGGGTTGGTTTTCAAAGTGAAATCGAACAAAAAAATTTAGGTGAAGTATTTGCCTCATTAGGTAAGGGTGATAATCAGCCAACCGATGAATCCTGGCAAACCTTATTAAGTGGCAAGCAATTGCGCCGTGCTGAGTATGAAGGCACTGGTGGGGTAATTGATTTACTAGTTATTCCACTAACTAAAGGAGAGGATCGGGTAGGTGCCATTGTTTTACTTCACAATGTAACTGAACTGCGAAATAGAGATCGTGCTCTAGTTACTAAAGATGCCACAATTAAAGAGATTCATCATCGAGTAAAAAATAACCTACAAACTGTCTCTGCATTATTGCGGCTTCAATCTAGAAGAGTTGAGGATCCAATAGCAAGTGCAGCATTATCAGAAGCTGTTCGCAGGGTTGCCTCCATCGCTTTAGTCCATGAGACTCTTTCTAATCAATCAACTGAATCAGTTGAGTTTGATCAAGTTTTCACACAAATTATTAAAAATGCAATGGATTTAAATCCACGCAAGATTAAGTTTGTGAAAACCGGTGAGTTTGGCTCATTTGACTCGAAAACTGCAACCGCTCTCTCATTAGTTATTACCGAGTTAATTCATAATGCACTCGAACATGGTTTAGCTGAGATTGGTGATTTATTAGAGGTTGAGATTATTAAAACGAATAACTCCTATGCCATAACTATTAACGATAATGGAGCTGGATTACCAGATGGTTTTAATCTTGAGCAGGCCGCAAACTTAGGATTACAGATCGCAAATACCCTAACTAAGAATGAGTTAAATGGTGGGATTAAATTATTCCGCAGCGGTCAAATGACTAAAGCTGAGGTATCTTTTTCAGTTAATTAAAGGTTACTTGGTTTTCTGCTTGGCGCGCACGGTTACGAGCAGCTCTACGTTTCATTGCCCGCCGTTCATCTTCAGATAATCCACCCCAAACACCAGCATCTTGGCCACTTTCAAGTGCCCATGCAAGGCAAGGTTCTTTAACTGGGCAACGTTGACAGATCTTTTTTGCCTCTTCGATTTGAGCTAATGCAGGCCCGGTGTTGCCAACTGGAAAGAAAACCTCTGGATCTTCTTCGCGACAAGCAGCCTCATGTCGCCAATCCATAGGGCAATCATCTCCTTAGATAAGATAGAAATCAGATATATTTTTAAAAAGCAATAATCTATGCCGTTATTATCTACTCAAACTAAATAATAAACAAGGATATTTTGCTATGAAGTTAAAGACCTAGATCACAAATTGAGAGTATTAAGTGCCCCCGGCAGGATTCGAACCTGCGCACCCGCCTCCGGAGGGCGGTGCTCTATCCCCTGAGCTACGGGGGCTGAATTAACAGCCGCATATCAAAGGTTATCAGTTGCATATATAACAACCCTTTGCATCTTTTTTTATTGCACAACCCCTAAGTTATAGGAGAGAATTAGCCGATGAGCCGAGCCGCATACTTTGCAACTGGATGTTTCTGGGGCGCAGAGCGAAGGTTTTGGCAGTTAGATGGTGTTATCTCAACATCAGTTGGTTATATGGGTGGAAATAAATCAGATCCAACATATGAACAGGTCTGCACTGGTAAAACTAATCACGCTGAAATAGTTGAGGTTATTTATGATCCAACAGTTATAACTTATGAGAGGTTACTTGCTGAGTTTTGGATTATGCATGATCCAACCTCACTAAATCAGCAAGGTGGAGATATCGGTACACAGTACCGCTCAGCAATATTTACAACCTCTACTGAGCAATTAACTCAAGCAATAGCAAGTAAGGATATTTATCAGAAAGAGTTAAGTACACAAGGTATAGGTGAAATTGTCACCGATATCTCACCCGCCTCCGGTATTACCTACTGGCTTGCTGAGGAGTATCACCAAAAGTATTTAGCAAAAAATCCAAATGGATATGATTGTCATTCTTCAACTGGAGTTGCCTACCCATTAATTACTCTCAGCCATGAATGAAATAACACCAATTAATTCAAAGGGTGAGCCATATAAAGTAAAAATTGATGAGGCTGAATTAAAAGGGCGAGTTGATCGACTCTCTTTTGATGTACTACGTAAATCAGATACTGAAGCAGCATTTACTGGTGAATATACAGATAGTGAAAGTATTGGTGTTTATAAATGCAAAGCTTGTACCGCTGAGCTTTTTAGATCAGATACTAAGTTTCACTCCGGCTGTGGTTGGCCATCTTTTTATCAACCAACAGCTCAAGATGCAGTTGAGCTAATTGAGGACCGATCATTATTTCCTAGAGTAAGAACAGAGGTAAGGTGTGCGGCTTGTGGTTCACACCTGGGCCATGTCTTTACTGGTGAGGGTTACGCTGTCCCAACTGATGAGCGCTGGTGTATTAACTCTGTAGCGCTAATCCTTGAGCCAAAAAAGTAATCTAAATTTCCTAACTTTGCCCCGCCCCGCCACTTTAAAGTAAATCCGTTAGGCTCTCACCTATGAATCAGGAGCAAGATTGGAATAAGTTAGCAACTGAGACCAAGGTTGTAGCAGCAGGCAGGCCTGAGAAAAAACCTGATGGGGCGCTTAATCCACCAATCGCACTTAATTCAACTTTTCATGAAGGTGGACCAATTGGTTATGCCAGATATGGCAATGAAACATGGAGTGCGTTAGAGGATGCAATCTCAGTTCTTGAGGGTGGCCAAACTTTAATATTTTCATCTGGCATGGCTGCTATTAGTTCAGCTTTTTCCTTACTACCAGAGTCTGCAGTAATTATTGCAGCTCATAATGGTTATCAAGGAACTACCACCATGCTTAAGAAGATGCATGAAGCTAAGAGACTAGAGGTTAGATTTGTTGATTTAGCTAATACTGATGCAGTTCTTGCTGTGTTACCTGGGGCGCAGATGCTTTATCTAGAATCACCAACTAATCCAGCAATTGAAGTTGTAGATTTACCAAAAGTCATCGCAGCTGGCAAAGCTGCAGGTTGTTGGGTAGCAGTAGACAACACGCTAGCTACGCCAATGATTCAAAACCCATTAGCCCTTGGCGCCGACATAACTTTGCACTCAGTTACTAAATATCTTTCTGGCCACAGTGATTTATTACTTGGTTCAGTTAGTACAAATGACAAGGTACTTTATGGCAGATTAGAACAAGCCCGGCGTTATGGCGGAGCAATTGCTGGACCATTTGAGGCATGGTTAGCACTTCGAGGTTTGCGCACCTTTGCACTTCGTATGCAGCGGTCGCAGGAAAATGCTATGGAGTTGGCAAATCGGTTGGTAAAAGATCCCAGAGTTTCAAAGGTTCGCTATCCCGGACTTACTGCAGATCCTTACCATGAGCGTGCCAAATCATTTATGAAGGGCTTTGGTGCGATGATCTCATTTGAGGTTAAAGCAACTACTGCGCAGATCGATCAAATGTGTGATTTTTCAAAGTTAATAACCAATGCCACATCACTTGGCGGTGTGGAATCTATTTGGGAGCGCAGGCGCAGATGGGCAACTGAGAGCCATACCATTCCAGAGAATTTAATTCGTTTCTCAGTAGGTATTGAAGATGTGAATGATCTTTGGGCTGATATTCAATTTGCATTTACTGCGGCAAAAATACTATAAATGTCAGTAACTATCCGCTCTGCTATCCCAGCTGATTTACCAGAGATCTTTCGCTATATCCATGCACTTGCTGAGTATGAGAAGGCACCAGCTGAAGTTGTTTTATCCTTAGCAGATCTTGAGAGATCACTCTTTTGTGAAAACCCTCAGGTTTACTGCGAACTTTCGCAATTAGGTGATGAGATTACCGGAATTGCTATTTGGCATTTGAATTACTCAACCTGGCTGGGCAAGCATGGGATCTATCTAGAGGATCTATTTGTTGATCCAAAGTATCGTGGCGCAGGTCACGGTAAGGCGTTACTGATTAGGTTGGCACAGATTTGTGTTGAACGAGGCTACCCAAGATTTCAATGGTGGGTACTTGATTGGAATAAGCCAGCAATTGATTTCTATAAATCTCTTGGCGCACAGGCCATGGATCAGTGGACTGTGTTTCGCCTGAATGAAGATGCCATCACTAAACTCGCAGCAGAAAGTAATTAGTAACAATAAGAGCTTAGTTATAGTAGATTTAGCCTATGTTTAAAGTAATTAAGCGGTTATCTACAGCCCTTACAGCTGTTGCGCTTTTATTTGGTGCCATCAAAGCTTTATTTAATTGGCTTGCTCGCTCCGAAAATGATGAGTATGAAGTTTGGCGCGATGATGAAGAGCGAGAAGATGCTTAAATGAGTAATCAATATATTCCAGGTACCTGCAATCTTGGCAAGGATGAAATTAGAAGTAGGCAGATAGTGGCATTATTTGGTTTGTTTTTAACAATATCTTCAGTAATTGGCATTTTAGCGGCAGATCAAGGTCGATCAGTTAGATTTTCTATCTTTATTCCGGCAATGATTTTTTCAGTAGGGTTTGTGCAATCTAGAAGTAAGTTTTGTTTAGCTTATGGCCTTGCTGGAACATTTAATTTCGAAAGGCTTGGAAAAATTTCAAGAGTTTCATCAGTTGAAGACCGTAGGGCAGATCGGAAAACCGCAATTATTATTCTGCTTAAAGCAGCAGCTTTAGCTGCAGTTATTACTGTAGTATTTTTTGTATTACCCTTATAAATCTTCATAACTAGAGGGTAATTTACCAACATTTAAGAACTTTAAGTATTGCTCGGTAATATCTTCAGGCTTTCCACTCGCCAGCATTTGTCCTTTATGCAACCAGATTGCTTGATCACAAAGTTCATTGACTGAAGAGAGTGCGTGCGAAACAATTAAAATAGTTCTTGCCTCTGCACAGAGTTGGCGCATTCGATTAAATGATTTTTCTTTAAAAGCTGCATCACCAGCAGAGAGAGCCTCATCTAATAACAGGATATCTGGTGTCATATTTACTGCTACTGAAAATGCAACTCGGCTATACATACCATTGCTATAGGTGCGAACTGGCATATCAATAAAACCTTCAGGTAGATCAGCAAATTGTGCAATTGCATCAGTTTGACTATCTATCTCTGCTCTACTCATACCAGCTGCTAAGCCACCTAAAATAATATTATCTCGACCAGATAATGCTTGGTTAAAACCAACACCTAAAGCTAGCAAGGTCGATATCCGACCATTTACTGCAATTCGTCCAGTAGTTGGTGGCAAGATTCCAGCGATTGATCTCATCAGCGTTGATTTACCTGCGCCATTTGCGCCAACAATTCCCACTACTGAACCATGGGCAATATCAAGAGTTAAATTTTTAACCGCCTCCACAGTTCTTGTTCTAATCCGCTCACCCCGACTTGCTCTCATTAGCGCGTTCTTTAATGTTTTCTTTGACTCAACATTTATTTTGTAGCTAATTGAGAGATTCTCAATACGGATTGCCAGATTCTCTGGCAACACAAACTTTTGATTAGATGTGGATTGCAAAATCACGCTCCCTAGAAATAAAGAAGTAACCACCTAGCAAAATAGAACCAAATGCCCAAAATGAGCAAGCAAGTAATTGCGGGGCTGTTGGGGTCAGCCCATCAATCCAAATTCTTGAGTTAGCAGAAAGTATTGGACCTAGTGGATTTAAGTAAAGAATAATCCGATACCAACCAGTGAGCATATCTGGCTGCCAAAGCACCGGGGATGCGTAAAGCCAAATCCGCATTATGTATGAAAGTAATTTAGTTGTATCTCGGAAGTAAACATTCATTGTTGCAAATAAAAGTGAAAGCCCAAAACTTGTAAGCGCTAATAATATAAATATAAATGGAATAAGAAGGTAATTCCAGGTTAGCCCTGGAAGAGCTTCATCGTTAAAAACTAATTTACCGATGAGAACAATTAATATATATACCGGCAAAGTTGGTAGAAACTGCCGCGCAGCACTAATTGCGCTAGATAAGGGAAGGAGTGATCTTGGGAAGGCCTGATTTAAGATAAGCCGCCCGCCAGAGGTAATTGATTGGGCACCTAGCAAGATACAGTTTTGTGCAAAGTAAAAAGTGAATAACCCAATCAAAATATGACAGAGAATCGTAAATGAATTTGTCTGTGTTGATCTACCTTGAATGATCGTTACAAGTAAGTAGTAGATCACTGCTAAAAATAATGGATTTAAAACTAGCCAAACTTTTCCTAACTTTGACTCCAAATACTCTGCTTTGTCAGAGAATTTTGAAAGCTCTGTTGCAAACTCCCGCCTGCGCCAGAACTCAGAAATATATGGCTTAAGGGGTGGCAGAGATGAGCGATGTGGTTCGAAAACCTGAATCTTATTTGAGCCCTCAATCATGAGGGCTATTCTGCCACCTTTGATTTAGAACTAACGAACAGACTTGCAATAGTTGTAATGATCAAAGTTCCAACAATGACTATTAGCGAGAATTGAGTTGAAATTTCTGGGATTTCAACACCAAGAATTTTGTGGGTACCACCACCGTGAATCGCCTCGATTATCAACTTGATTCCAATAAATCCAAGAATTATTGCTAATCCTTGAGTTAAGTAAATTAATTTATTCATCAGCCCACCTAGCAAGAAGTAGAGCTGGCGAAGTCCCATGAGCGCAAAGGCGTTAGCTGTGAAAACTATATAAGGATCCTTAGTTAACCCAAAAATTGCCGGAATTGAATCAAGGGCGAAAATTAAGTCAGTAAAGGCAATTGCAACTAAAACAATAGTTAAAGGAGATGCACCCTTTTTTCTAAACCAAGTTATTAGTTTTCCTTCCTTCCACTCCTTTTCATCTGCTTCACTTATTAGTTTGTATGCGGTAAAGAGAAGGAATGCACCAAATATATAAAACACCCAAGAAAATCTTGAAATCGCAGCGCTACCTAATGCAATAAAGATACCGCGCAAAACTAAAGCCATAATAATTCCAACTAATAAAACCAATTGTTGCTTTGTTTTATCTACTTTAAATCGGGCAAGAATTAATATAAATATAAATAGATTATCTACCGAAAGTGAGTACTCAGTAATCCAGCCAGCAAAAAACTCACCACGTGCTTGGGTTGTGTTCCAAACTCCAAGTGAGTATCCAAAGGCAATTGCTGCACTTACATAAAAAAATGTCCAGGCCGCAGCCTCTTTAATAGAGGTCTCTTTGTTTCTTCTAATAACCGCTAAGGCTAGGTCAAAGGCTAATACTGCAAGGAGGGCTGCAATTGTTACCTGCCATACTGCAAGACTCATTAGTTAAAAACCTTTCCTGGATTTAAAATGTTATTTGGATCCAATGTTTGCTTTATTGATTTCATAATATTAACCGCTGGAGCGCCAGTTTCTGCAACTAAAGCCTGAATTTTCCCTGAGCCTATTCCATGTTCACCGGTGCAGGTGCCACCCATTTCGATCATCTTCATTGTGATCTCATGAGTAATGTGACGAACATCCTCTAACTCTTCTGGCTTTGCTGGATCGGTGACTATAAAGCAGTGAAAGTTTGCATCTGCAACATGTCCCAAAATTGAATATGGATATGGATGTTTAGCAAGTATTTGATCTGCAACAGTTACCGCATCTGAAAGTTTTGAAAGTGGCACAGCTGCATCTGTACTGACTGCGCGCTTTCCTGGATTTGCTGCAATACCGGCCCAATAAGCATTATGACGGGCTTGCCATAATTTACGGCGAGCACCTTCATCTGTGGTCCATTCAAACTCTGATCCGCCAAACTCCTCCACAATACTTTTCACAGATGCTGCATCCTCTGCTACTCCAGCGGGTGAGCCATGGAATTCAAAGAATAAAGTTGGTACCTCAGTCAAATTTAGCCCATCATGAGAATTAACATTCTTTATGCACTTAGCATCTAAAAATTCACATCTTGCAATTGATATACCAGATCTAACTATTGCAGTTGCAGCGGTCACACCATCAGCTAGAGTTTCAAAGCGAACTATCGCAGCAGCCATCTTCTCTGGAATGCCAAATACTCGAAGAGTTAACTCGGTAATTATTGCCAGCGTACCCTCTGAGCCAACTAGTAATCTAGTTAGGTCATAGCCAGCTGATAATTTTCTAGTCTCTCGCCCAGTCTTAAATACTGTGCCATCTGCCATAACCGCAGTTAGCGCTAAAACATTATCGCGCATTGATCCGTATCGAACAGTGGTCGTTCCAGCTGCTCCAGTAGCAGCCATGCCACCTAAGGTCGCATCAGCGCCAGGATCTACGGAGAAAAATAAACCAGAGCTAGATATTTTTTCATTTAACGCAACTCTGTGCACGCCTGGCTGAACTCTCACCAATAGATCATCTGGCCTGATCTCAATAATCTTATTCATCTGCGTTAAATCAAGTGATATGCCACCAAATAGAGGCAAAACATGGCCTTCAAGGGATGAGCCCGCACCAAATGCAACAACTGGAATCCTTTCAGCATTGCAATAAGCTAAAACTTTAGAAACCTCTTCGGTACTTTGTGGCATGACAACAGCTGAAGGTCTAACTGGTGGGATTGCAGATTCATCTCGCCCATGTTGATCAAGTACAGTTTCATTTGTTGATACCAATCCAGTTACTAAACTTTTTAAATGCTCAATCTGAGCTGCGGATAGGTCAACTCGCTCACGTATCATGTGTAGATGCTACCTGCTCTAACAAATACTTTTTTACTAAAATTTAACCAATTTTAAAAATCTTAGTATTACAAAAAGTAATAAAACGCCAAAATAACCCTATTTTGTGTGTTAATTTACACATGAAACGCGCATAGTTGATTTAAATAATCTCCCTGCTAAACTGACGGTGTATTAAAATTAGCAAGGAGTGTGGCCCTAAATTCTGGTTCTATCTGAACCCATTTACTGTTCCAACCTGCAATGAAAACCCAAACGCACCATCCTCAAACCTTCCGTGCGGTACCTGCACATTCAAAACCACTAGATAGCGTTAGATTAGAGAAGCTTTTACAACAACAATTAGATTTATATAAAAGCAGATTACTTAGTTCAGGTCTTGAGCATCAGTTAGCGTTAAGCAGTATTCCATTAGGTGCTCACTCAACCTTTCAATCATTTGATCCATATCCAATCTCAGTTGTATCTGCCAAAGGTGCTTGGGTAACCGATGTTGATGGTCGAAAGATGCTTGATCTATCTATGGGCTTTGGCTCCATGCTTGCTGGCCACTTAAACCCAGAGGTCGTTGCCGAGCTTCGCGCAGCACTTGATGTTGGAACTTTATATACCGCGCCATCTCCACTTTCAAGAGATGCTGCGGAACGGCTATGTCGACGTTTTGGAATTGAGCAGCTTAGGTTCACTAACTCTGGAACTGAATCAACTATGTATGCAGTTCGTACCGCACGTGCTTACACAGGTAAAGAGGGAGTTGTAAAGGTTGAGGGTGGCTACCATGGCAGTGGTGATGCGGTCTTGTTCTCAACTAAACCATCAATAGAAAATGCAGGTGATGCTGAGTCACCAAATGTTGTAGTAGGAAATTCAGCTGTACCAGGTGAGGCGTATGTTGTGCCATTTAATAATATTTCAGCTCTTGAAAATGTATTTAGAAATCATGCTAAGACAATTGCCTGCTTTATTGTTGAACCAGTTTTAGAAAATATTGGAATTGTTTTACCCGATGAGGGATATCTTGAGGCAGTTAGAGCACTATGTGATGAATATAAGATTGTTTTAATTTTTGATGAGGTAAAGACTGGACTTACCGCCGGACCACAAGGTGCATCTCAACGCCTAGGTGTTATTCCAGATTTAATCGCACTTGCCAAGTC
>Ga0209443_1000470_pt1 | contig 27202 bp, 23 predicted proteins | sample LauGreBMM110DCMD_2_FD_187571 | JGI IMG/M metagenome (GOLD analysis project Ga0209443, IMG submission 187571) | Freshwater lake microbial communities from Lake Michigan, USA - Su13.BD.MM110.DCMD (SPAdes) (version 2) | ecosystem: Environmental > Aquatic > Freshwater > Lake | place: Lake Michigan... | reverse complement strand
GTGAGCCTCCGCCGCCGCCAAAGCCTTTTACGTATTTAAAATCTTCAAGATTGTTCATTTTTATATATTGTTGATTTGATCTTTAACGTCTGCTGCTGTTGACTTGACATCTAATTCGACATTATTCGTGGATATCTCAACAGTTTGAGATCCTATTTTCATTCTTCCGTACCCAACTGGAACAGGTCCGCCCTCTCCAAGAATGTTAGAAGGCCCGTCAAATAAGTAGTTGGGCTTCCCGCCACCATTATCTATTTTTCTGAAGTCATCAAACTTTGGAGGAGACATCATTAACAAAGTAATGCCAGTCACTGCTAGGCCAAGACCTGCGCCAATTAGTGCTCCAGATAAAGCGGCGCTTGCTCCTATTCCAAGACCTACAGGAGCAAAAACTCCTGTTGCAATTAATATAACACCCAATACCAAAGCTAAGACACCTTTGCTGCTGCTTCCGCCTCCTCCTCCACCGCCAGCGCCTTTGATGATGGGTACGATGTCTAAAGTCTCTAGTTTCTCATTTATCATCACTAGTTCAGAATTAAAAATAGACTCTGGTCTTTCTAAAGAAATGTCTTCTACGGCCATCATTTCTCTTTTATTAACAAGTATCTTATACTCGACGCTTTTCTCTGCTGCGCCGATTAAATACTTCAATAATTTACCTTTAGATAAGACTTGGATAGCTCGCAGAGCTTCCTTTATAGAATTTACTTTTAAATTCCATTTTTCTCTACCTACATGTTCGGCTATTTCACCGTGTAAAGTTATGCTAGTCATAGAGGTTGTATCTCATTATATAAGTTACCCATTTTTTATAACCATTAGAAAGTCTTTCGGTGGTGGAAATGCCATCTCCCGGATGGTGCAAGATTGTATCTTTGCCTAAATAAACAGCACAATGGATAGGAAAATTGAATTTTTCTGTTCTCGTTATTAGAACATCATTTTTCTTTAGGTCAGAAACTCGTCTAAATCCATTATACTCAAAGTATTTTTTAAGATAATCATCTTTATTTTTTAAAGACTCCGCTTCATTAATAAATCTTTTGCTCGCCATTTCATTATATTCCTCTTTGGACACAGAGTTTTTAAGAACTTCTAGCTCTGGGCAAAGGTGGATATTTAAATCGTGACAATAGTAATCTTTTACTAGCCATAAGCAGTCAGCAAACCCCAAAAGAAAAGGTCTACCAATGTATTGAATTTTATATCCTGTTGGAGAATAAGTGTGAAAACTACCACTTTGCTTATTATAGACGACGCAGCATAACCCAAGTCTTTCTGATACAATCTTGTCTGCTTCTGAAATAGCATCAAAATTAATATGAGAGTGATAATAAGCAAAAATATCAGATGAACTATCAAGATTCATCATGAATTCAGTAGCTGAATTGATAAGATTTTCTGTCTTTTGTATGTCTAATCCAGACTCTGAATGTATGAGAAGCCCACATACTTCATTATTAGAAGTATTAGCGTGTTCAATAATTTTGCTTTTAATCTCTTCCGTTAACATATTTGATTACTCCTTACGAAGCAATAGATTCTTCTTTTCTCTGCATCTGTGAGCTTTTCAATGATTGATTTTTTATTTCTTGGTTGATGCAAAATATAGTTTTGCCCGAGATAAACACCAAAGTGAGAAGGGTAATTTTCTAGGTATTTGAATACAATGATATCATGTTTTCTGGCATTTTCTATTCCTTCAATCTTAACGAAATTTTCTTTCTCAAAGAATTTATCAAAATTTTGCGAGTCGCAAAACTCTGCCAATTTATGTTTTACAAACTCTGGATAATCTTTATCCCAATTTGTCGTTCTTTCATAATGAAAAATCTTAATACCGAATTCTTCATTGTAATAGTTTTCTACTATTGATAAACAATCAGACTTATCAATTACAAAATCTTTATCAATGTATTTATTATAGTAGTTCTCTGGAGAATACTCTTCGAAAGAGTCTCTTTTTAATATATAAACTATATTTTTAAGATTAAGTTTGTGGCTTATCTGTTTGTCTAGCTCTGAGAAAGAATTATCTTGTATGCAATGAGAATGATAAATACCAACGATTTTGCCATTCATTGCTGCCTTTAAGTAATCTAGCTGGCATACAACAAATTCATTTTCCTTATCCTGAGCGATATTCCTACATGGAAAAGGTTCTAATATACTTTTATTATTTAGAAGCAAAAGTCCGCAGCACTCATCTGGATTTTCCTTTAATGAATGTGCTTTTATTTTAATCTTTATCTCATCTGAAATCATTACATCGGCCCTCTATTGTAATTAGATACTCCATAAAATCCGCCAAAAGATAAAGGATTTTCTCCAAATCTAATTTTACAACCTTTAACGCTCTTAGAGCATTGATCGGCTAGCCAATATTGTCCATTTGGGGGAGGTATATTAATTGGGACCTCTGACTTTGCGACAAAATAAAAGTTTATGCCTTTTTTGCCTATAAAAACTACATTTCCTTTGTCATACTTAGTTGATGACCCCCATTCGCTAGGATTATTTGAGATGGGGATGGTAGAATTCTTAAACAAAGGCATGTCTTTAATTACTTGATCATCTTCTGTGCCACAAACTGGTGCTGATGCTCCAGTTGAATCGCTCTGATTTGGTATTGCAGTTGTTGTCCCATGAATGTCTGTATTTAATCTGGTTTGATATTCATACAGGCATCCTTCTCCTCTGTACTGCCAAGGACAAATATAACTTAATACTCTTCTTTTAGGAAGCCTTACTCTGTCTAAATCTATTGCGCTTGAAAGCTCAAACTGAATGCTATTTTTATTTTCTGAAGACTTCCTATCAAAGTAATAAACATCTCTAGGAAATTCGCAATTTGGATCAGGATCAAATCCATCTGGTATGATTAATTTGTCAGGAGACAGAGTATTAACTCCATCAGGTTGGTAAAAATTGCTTCTGTCAAGGAACTTGGCGAAGGTTCTAATCCTCGTAAATTTTGCGCCAATTAAGTCTCCAAAATTGACAGCCCCTTTAAATAAAGAAAAAACATCAAGCATGTCATCAGAAAAGCTGATTTGTACTTTAGGCTTTGGGAATACGCCTCTAGAAGCCAATTCAAATCCTTCCGTTGAAAGAGGCGCTGGTAGATAAGGATTGCCTTTCCAGTAAATAATATTCCTACCTAATTTAAGATTGTTATGTAATCTAATAACAGTATAATTAAATACTCCGCTATTTGTTCCGGGTAAAGTTAATTGAAAATTCCTTAAATTAATTACAAATTGAGAATCATTTGCTATCCCAAGACTGCTTAAGTCAACTTCAAATAAAGAAATAATCGAAGAGGGCTCAAGAGAGAAAAATTCTTTATTTACTTTTAAAGATGCGCTTTTAATTTCTTGTTGCGTAGCCATAATATTATGCGGGTACTTCTTCGAAGGTAGCTTTTATAGAGAAATTATTGAAGAATGGGTTAGATGAGCCCCATTTTCTACATACAAATAGTTTAGCATCTGTAGATGCAACTGTATACGGTGCAGATGGATAATATATAAAAGCTGTCTTTGCTGACCTCGCGCTAAAGAAATGAAGGATGGCAGTACATTCGTCTAGAGTTAGACCGTCGAAGTTTAAATCAAAATTAAGAAGATTAAAGTTAATTTGATCACTTACTCTTTTTTCATAACCATCGCCATATTTTATTACGCTAACTTTGGGTTCAAAATTAGCTTGAGTTTGATAAGAGGGCCTCCAAATAAACAATGGATAGTCTTTTTTAACAACAGGATGTTGAAAGAAACCTCCCCAGTAAGCATCTGAATTAGAAATAACACTAGAGTAAACTGGTGCATTATTCGCGGGCACAGCGGCTTTAGCGTAATAATACCGATTGTCTGTGTATACGATAATATCATGCTTATTGTATGCGACAGAATTACTCCATGAACTAATATTAAAAATTGAACTAGACATACCTTTTTCCTTTTACCAACTTATTATTACACTTTTTTGTGTAAATAATAAAATAAGATGGCATTATCTCGACTAAATAAACAGAACTTGGATTTTTACTTGAATCAAAGCCAAGTTCATGGCGTTCAGGATATTCAGGCTTCCTATCAAATGCCAGTTCAACATGCCAAGTATCTTGGTATGGATAGCAGCTTTTACGCTCCAGAAGGGGCGAAGGGCGCTACTTTGTCTGTAACTAGTCTATTGACTACTTCAAATGATTTTCTAGCTTGTACGGGTGAAGCGGGCAACTACGGATTTATTACTAAGAAGAGTAATCCAAGTTCTAATGTCTTATTTGGATTTCAAAGCGGCTATTTGACTTCTTATACTTGTGGTGCGCAAATTGGAGAAGTGCCAACCGTTAGGGCAAATTTTGAAATATATAATGATGCTGGATCTATAGCTTCTCAAGGCAATTTTAATCAATCAAATGCCGTATCTTTGGTAAATTCAAATTCAATAGACATAGGAGTTAACGACTTTACTACAAATAGAGTTAATTCTTTTAACCTTAATATAATTACTAATAGAAACGCTGCATATTATTTAGGTTCTTCAACTCCGTTTTCTGTAAGAACAATCTATCCTCTTGAGGTAAGTTGTGAATTTAATATAGCTCAAGATAATTACGCTCTGCAAAAGCTGTCAGATTTATCATATAACATAAAAAACATTAGTAATTTTTACATTAAAACTAAAGACTTTAATGGAAATTCAGTAGATTTTGATTTTGGAAGCTCGTTATGTTATTTTATTGACGTTTCCGAAGACTTCTCTGCTAGTGTAAATTCTCCTGTAGGAATAACGGTAAGGTACAAGGGTTATCTGAAATAAGGAAAAAGGATGAAATATTTTAATGAGTGTGACGTAGTATTTAATTCGAGTTTTGGGTCAGGCTTAGTTCTGGCTCAGAATGCTTCTATTACAGTGAATAGGAGCATAAATTCTACTTATACAATCGGAAGACAAAACTCATCTCAGATGTTTAAAACTAAAGCAGATGAGACTAATGTTGAGTTTACTTATTTCCCAAACATCTCTGATCCTATATATAAGTGTTTTGATTACATAAAAACAGGCATTTTTACTAATAGCTTTCCTGAAACAAATGTTCCTGTTCAGGTCACTTTAGCAGGAGTAAGCGGCTCTTTTTATCCTTCTAGATATTCATTAACGGTAAATCCTAACTCAAAAGTGCAAGCTTCTGTTTCTCTATCTAGTTTTTCTAATCTTTCTGGAAGTCTTAATAATAAAACTACAATTAATAACCTAGCTAGTGGATCAGGGATAGCTCATTCGTGGAACGCTAAAGTCTCAGGAACAGCCGCCCTCTATAATGTTTTAGACTTTGCCTATGGAATTTCTATCAATTGGAATCCAATCTACTCAGTGGGACAACAAAGGCCAAGGCAAGTTGACCTATCCGCTGGAGAAGAAACGTTTGATTTCACCATAGAGAATTTTAATTCAAATTTCTCTAATGCAGACTTATCAACGGCAGAGAACGCCAAGATAAATATAACTACTTTTGGTGATCAATCAATAATGATTATTGACACTTCAGGAAGTAAGATTGATTCTTCTAATATGTCAATTAATCTTGATGATTTTGTTAAAAACAAAATATCATTAAAAAGGAGTTTCTAAATGTTTTTCAATTATAAAAATTGCCCGTTTAAGTTAAGTGGTATTGATATATTAGCCACTAACGTAAACATGTCTCTTGATTCTTCGAATACGCCTGTCTATAATGAAGAGTTTAAGAAAAATTCTTACACCTATACTTCAGAAGACACTGTAGATACTAATTTTTCAATATCTTACTATTTAACAGGCAAAGATTTTGTAAAAGAGTATTTATTGGGAGCAAATTCTGAGCAAGGCATTTCTGGTAATTTTTGTGGTCTTTATTTTGAAAATGGATATATTACTAATTATTCAATAAAAGGCTCTCCAGATTCATTAGCCAAAGTCGATCTTGAAATTAAAGTTTTTGAAGCTCTAAAGGGTTCTTTTTCGGCGGTGACCCCAACTAGTCAACCAGAGATTGCGCCTTTAAATTTCTCAAACTTTTATCTCTCTGGTAATTTGGACGGTACTGCGTTTGATTCAAATGGTTATAATTTTACTAACTTTAATTATAGATACCAAAGAGAAGTTGAAAAATACAACAAAGAAGGATCTTCGGTTTTTGACCAAAGTGGAAGAGCTTATTTAGGGAAAAGATTTCAAAGTCTTAGTTTCGAAATAGATAATTTTAATTTTTCATTGCCTTATTCAGGCGTTCCTTGCTCTTTTTATGTATCTTTACAAACTGGATCTCAACCATTAGACACATTATCTTTTGCAGGAATAATATCTTCAAAAACATCTTCGGTTGAAGCTCAAGGATACATCAAATCTGAGTTTTCTTTAAGGCAAGATTTTTCTCATTTTAAACCAGTGATAACTGACTTTACTCCAAGGGTAATTTTACCCGGAGCGACTGTTACGATAAATGGTAGTAATTTTATAAATGTTAAGAAAATATTTTTTGGTAATACGGAGGCCACTTCTTTTAACCCAGTTTCTACTTCTTTAATTACTGCTGTGGCTCCTATTGGTTTAAAAGGCGCTGCTGCTATTCTTATAGACACAGAAGAGACGAGTTCTTCTTCTATTTTTAACTTCAAAACAAGTGTACTCGTTAACGATATAAGATTATCTTTACAGTTCCAAGGATTATAACATGCCGACTTACAATACAGGTTTAATCAATCAGAGGATGCGCGTGACTGGCGCAGGGCTTTATGCGATAAGCGGATTGCAGGTTCCCGGCGCTGGTTTCATTGATTTTTCCTATTATGATTCAACTCCTGAGTATATAGAATTTAATGTACCAGAAAATATTTTATTTGGGAAAGTAAACCTTTATTTTATTACTGGAACAACGCTCTCTGCTCCAATGTATGTTAGTGGAGTTGATTTTTTCCCAATTCCAAGATTAGATGCAGTGATTCCGCAGACTCAAGATGTTGGCCAATTTGTTGCTATCAGCGGAAAGTCTTTAAGTGGGGTTCAATACGTTTCTTTCAATAACATTACTGGAACTAATATATCTTATCAGCCTACTAGTGGAGTTCTATTGGTAAAAGTCCCAAGTGGTTATACTACTGGTCCAATTAGAATTAGTGGTTATAATAATACTGGTATAGTTTCAGTGGCTAGTGATTTTAATTTTTATGGGACTATTTACCTAAGTGGATTTAGCAATAGTTTACCATACGAAGGGGATATAATTAGAATTTCAGGTAATAATTTTAATTTATCTTATGTCAATGAAAGCTATTTTCCTGTAAATTTTACTACCTCTGTAGATAATGGAATAACAGGCTTTATAACTTCTCCGTTTACGGGCTTAGGTGATGTTATTTCAGGCACAGTGCCTCCAAACGCTAATGCAGGATTCGTAACAATAAATTCTAAAGACAACACCTCTTTCACTTCTAAAAATCAAATTACAGTCCTTAAAGCTCCTGTAGTCTTCAATGCTTTAAACTATTATTTAAATTCTGGACAGTCTAATATAGCAATTGGAAAAAATTTCAATTATGCTACTGGAATTGTTTTAAGCGGATTAAACTATAGACAACCTAAGACAATTTTAAATAGCGGAGTTAGGAGTTCTCAAGTTGGTATATTTGGAAGGTCTTTATTATTCAGCGGAAACTCTTACTTGCAGATACCTTCTCCTTCTGGAGGAGATTTTAATTTTGGAACAGATCAGTTTACTATTGAATTTTTAATTAATCCATTGCCATATACGACTGCTCAAAGGGTTGATTTATTTCAAGACCGAGGTTGGGATGGAAATGGGTTTTATTTTTCTAAACCTGCTGCCAGTACTGATTGGACTTTCTATGCAGGTAATAGTGCAAAATTTAATATAGCAACTTCTCAAATACCCGCAAATCAATGGACTAAAGTCTTAATTTCTAGAACGTCCGCTAATGGCGACACTTTCTATGCCATCAGTGGTAATAATAGACAGAGTTTTGCAACAGTATCAGTGGCAACTCCTTATACAATCACAGCAGGTAGCGGGTTATTTATAGGGACTAATAACACAGCCTCTTATGCAGCTTCTGGAATTAATTCGTTTTCTGGATACATAGAAGATTTTAGAATTGTCAAAGGCGCAGGATTGTATAACAGTATTAATCAAGTATCCACTGGTTCTGGGATGTTCGATATTCCGAATACTGTTCTGCTGCTTCAAGGAAATTATTCTGATTATGATTATAGAGGAGATAGGACTCAAGTATCGACAATTAGAGATATCTCTGGATATGTAGAAGATTACAATTATGGAGCTTATAATAAAGTTTATCCAATATCTAGTTTTGTAAAGAACTCTGCTAATTCTGCTTTGACATTTACAGGAACAAATGCTGATGCTGGCTGCTACGATATTACTATAAAGAATTCTGGAGGTAGAGACTTTTCATTCCAAAATTTTGAAATAATTAGAGGCGATCCAATTATTAAAAACATTTCTACTTTTGAAAATTATATTGGCGGACCTGTTGAAATTTTAGGTCATAATCTTTATCCAGATACTCAAGCTTTTTTCCAAGATACTGGTGATGCTAACTCTCTCGTAGATGGGACAGAGAACTCAAACAGCTATTCGTATCAGTCCACATTTAGAAACAAAAAAGACTTAACCGTTTCTAGCTCTGTAGCGATAAGCAATAATACTTCTAAGTTTGATGATAGGAGTTTCTTATTCTCTGGAAGCCCCGGTCCTTACATTAAATTTTCTATTACGGGTCAATCTCCAAACGTTCCTTTAAGTTACGAAAATAGTTTTGTTGTAGAATTAGATTTTAAATCATTAACTAACCTGAGTGCTTCAGATAAAAAATTCTTAATAGGAAGCGAAAATGGTTTAAATGTTTTTGCGACATCAAATCAGATAGTTATTTCTGGAATAGAGTGGAATGGATTTGCTCCAGTATTCTCTGGTCAAATAAGCGCTACAGATTGGAACCACTTATCGATATCAAAGAGCTACATTAACAATGGTAGCATAAACGGAAAAATATTATTAAATGGAAACCCCATAAGCTTATCTGGATTAATTTATTCTGGTCCATCCGCTTCTCAATTAGACTTTGGTATTTCAAATCTTGACTTCAGTTTAAATAATGACAAGAGTTTAACTAGCCCAGTTTTTGACATTTATATAGGAAGAGACTATGCAAATACTCCTGCTAATTATTGGAGTGGATATATAGATGAGATTAGAGTAGTTAAAGAAAATCCATATCAATATTCAAATTTTGCTCCAATTAGAAGAGCAAGGAATAATGTCAATACAGAAGTCCTAATACATTCAAATGTTGGACTTGTCGATGATAATGTTAGAACATTTGGCTATCTAAGTCTAAACACTCCCAACTTATCTTCTATAAGAAAATCTAATTTAATATTAGATAATTCATATTCAAGAATAACTGGTGGCTTCGATAAAACTTTTACATTTTTAAAGACTCCATCAATAACAGGCATCTTTCCCTCAGTATTAACACAAGGGGAGCTTGCTACTGGTTATGGAAATGACATCTATTACGTTGGATCTATAAACATTGGAGACTATTCAGTAACTGGCTATTCTATTTCTCAGTTTGGGACAGAATTTTCTCAACAGTTGGTTTTTACTGTTCCTGATTTGGTACAAAGTGGAGATGGTTTAACTATAAATTCTAACTATTATAATTATACTTATCCAAGTGGATTATCTATTAATAGTGGCGTTCTCGTCGTAAATGGGTTTTCTCCAACTACTGGAATTGCTGGTTCTTTAATTTCTATATCTGGTAAATTTTTAAATACAGTTTCTTCTATTGAGCTAGGAAGACAAGATGGAGCTTACAAGGTGATAACGGCTTTTGATGCTCAGAGTATTAGTGGATTGAGCTTTTATATTCCTCAAGTTTATGATATTGCTGATGGTCCAATTATTTTAAATGGCACAAGCAGAGTCACTACTTCTCAATCTTTAACATTTGTAAACCCAATTATATCAAAAATTACTCCAAATTCTGCTTATCTTAATGATATAATTTCTCTATCAGGAAGCAATTTAAATAATTTTGAATTCTATGGAGTTGGATTTAATAATGAAGTCATTAAATATCCAAATATTTCTTTGGTATCTACCACTGGAGTGACAGTCTCTGTGCCTAGAGATATTAAGAAAGGAAGTTTTAGATTCTTTACTTCTGGCACTACAAATGAAGTTAAAGGATTTTCTCCATCATTTAATCCAAGTACAACAATCTCTGGATCAAATGCTGATACTTATAGAACGAAAGATGGCATAGTAGTCACTGGAATAAATGCTCACGCTTTTCAAACAAGAGATCTTTATATTAGCGGATTTAATTTATTAACTAATAAGACTGGACAATATTTAATTTCTCAAGCGATGTCAGTCATTAATATTGCGACTCTTTCTGGGCTGTCTCAGCCATATACTGGATATAGTATCCTATCTGGAAATTTAAATATCACTTCTAGTGTTTCTTCACAAATACCTGATCTCGGATTATTACTTAGTGGCTCTGATGCTATTGGTTTAGGCACTACCACTAGCTCTAATAGCTATATAGTTTTAGATGGTTATGTTGGTAGTGGTCAAATCTTTTTTCAAAGGAATAGTTTTGATGCAGACAATCTTTATAAGACTATAACAATTAAAGCTCCCGCTATTACTGCTTCTCCTTTAAATATCACGACTGGAACATATAGGTCTCTTATTACATTAACTGGGGCTAATCTTAATTATGTAACAGGAATTAGGTTTGATGGGGTTACTTCTCTTACAAGAAGTGCTTCTGGTGCTATAGCTACATCATTTCCTTATTTAACTAATGGCTTCTCATCTGGAGTGTCGGTCACAACTGATGCAAAAGATTTAAGCAGTAGTGTCATTTATAAAGATTATAGTAGATTAAAATTCTATCCTCCATCAATGGCGGGGAGAGGCATAAATGGTAAAGATGTAGAGGACATAAGGCCAATTTCTGGGACATTCTATCTACAGACTTATTTAGGAGAAGAATATCAAATAAGTGGAGCCTTTAATTATATTCCTTTCATTTCTATCAATGATGCTTATTTAAATAATAATCTAACCTATAGGTTAGATGGCTCTACTCAAGTAAGCGGTTGGGATGGATCTGTCATATCTTTTAATGGACAAGGGGTTAGATTCTTAACGGGAGTTGATTTTTTCACTAAAGCAAATAATCAAATTATAGAAATTTTTCCAACAGCATTTCAATTTAATAAAAAACGTGCTAGAGTAGATTTTTATAATTCCCCCGGAGGGAATATTACTGGTTATTCTATTGTAAGCGGAGGTGCGGGTTATACTTCTTCTTCAGTTAGTATGAGTTTAGCAAATGGAGGTTTTGGGGTTCCAACAATTAATGTTCTTATTTCGTTTATGCCTCCGTATGTTGGACAAGTCACAGGAGTTGAAATTTTTTCGAATCCGATTTCTTCCACTACAAACTTTTGGCAAGGGAGCAATGCTACTGTAGGTCTTCCAGCTTCTGGATTTATATCAAGGACGCCAAGCTTTCTTTCGTTCTCTGGAGATAATTTTCTAACTCAAAGCGGCGATGGCTCTAAATACTATGCTTATTATACTGTTTCGACTACGTTCCCATTAGACAATGGTTTCGTTGTTGGAGAAAAATTAGATATGAGATTATCTAATTATGGGGCAATTTATGAAACAACTGATCAACCTTTCTTAAATATACAAAATCCAAACAACTTTGCTAAAATAGTGGACGTTATTTTGACTGGAAATGTTTACGTTGGAGAAAGCAGCTTTGATATCAGATATGATCAAATATATTCAAATGATGATGCTGATTTTAATGATATGGATCTCCAGTTTAAGACTTCAGTCTTATATCCTACTGGATATAATGGAAAGAGATTCTTGCTTACGACAACAAAACCGTCTAAGAATGGAAAGAGCTTAAGGGTCGATTTCTCTACAAAAGTTCCTGCTACTGGAGATTATGTAAATCCAATAGATCCAGTCGATTCTAAGTATTTAAAACTAAGAATAGAAAGTATAAATTCAGAAGCTTCCTTGTTTAAAGGATTGGGAAGCGCTGGTTCAGCGAATAAGGTGTTTGCTGGATCTGTTGGCGCAGGGTCTAGTTCTGCTGGAGTTGGGACTTCTTAATTACTTAGCCTTTTGAATTCTCTCAATCATTTCAAAGATTTTAATCTTTGGAATGTCGGCTATTGACATAAACGAGTCTGCGTTAACGTAACCTTCTTTGATAAGGCGTTCTTTTAATTTTGCAAAAGTAACGCTTTTATCTTTCATTACTTTTTCAAGTATAGCGTGAGGTTCAAATCCTGCCGAGGATTCAGAAGGGTCATCGACAACATTATTTTTTGATTTGCCAATTTCATCTTGACCAACAATATTGATCTTTAAGAAGTTTCGGACACAGCGTATAAATGCTCTATTTTCTGCAATCGGACCTAAGAAATGACGAGCGAAATCTTTCGTATTACCGGGAGAAGCATCGCCAATAGAAGAGAAGGCTATTGAATGCCCTTGCGTTTCATAGTTCGCAATCCACTCTATTTTACAAACCGCCACTACATAGTCTGAACTTGGAGAGGTTACGGTGTAATCGACATAGGAGAATCCTCTAAGTTGAGCTACATATTTAATTCCAGCAAGAAGGATTAATAAATCTTTATCTTCTAGCTTAGTTACGTCAGTTTCAGTAGTTCTGTCCCTATTTGGGACAAGGAATTCTGGCTTAATCATTTTGCGCCAGTTAATAGAGCCGTCATCATTAAAATGGTATTCTACACCTTCAATGAGGCCATCAGAGGAACGAACAAGTTTCTTTACGGTATTCACATAGGTATACTATGCGGTAACCGGCGACTTATCAACTTTAAAAATCCAAAAGCTCTCAACTTCTTTCCAAAACTCTGGACAATCGACTACTGGTTCAGCAATCTGCTTTGCCTCTATTTCGTTCTTAAGAGAAGATTCACTTAAATAAACTTTACCATTACTAATTATTCTCTTATTGGATTTATAAAAAGCATTTACAGTATATTCAATTCCTGTTTTTTGCTTTAAATTCGTTGGCATTTCTACGATTATCTCTTGATCAAGATACTTAAGTTTAGCTTTTTCTAGTTCCTTACCTTGTAAATAAGTAAATAGTTGATAAGAAATATTTTTATGAGCAAGAAAATTAACGAATTCTAGGCTGCTGTCTTCTTTAATTTCATAGAAGATACGGCCAACGTTTTTTTGATTATTTAAAAGGAGATTCGCGTCAACAGGTCTATTTGTAATAATAAAACATTGACAAACTTGTAACTGTTCATTTAAAAGTTTTTCATTATGTTCAATATCCATTCTGACTACAATATTATTAGAATTAAATTGATTTGGATTGACTATTTTATTAGGGACCATCTCTAGTCTCATATTATTGTAATCATTGCCAAAATAAAGAGTTTGAATTGAATTAGAATAAGGGATATCTAAAAGAGTGAGTATGCTCGCAGCAATTGTCTCTGGTTTAATAGTATTAATAGTTTTAGGATTTTCTTCAAAGGAGAATGTCGGCTTGCTGCTCCTTTTGGGCTCAAGAAGGATATGATCTTTTGGGTTTCCAAAGAAAGGTTTTACACAATTGATATAATTGTTAGAGTATAGGGCTACAATTTTTTTATTGTATCCTGAAGCAATATGAGTAGGAAAGCTATCTGCACCAAAGTGCAGCAGAGAATCTCTTAGAATAAAAGCTGTTTGATTTATATTAGTAAATCCTACTAAACTCATTAGACCGCTATAAACTTTTTCTTTTTCCAGTCCGAGTTGAAGGATCTTAATGCCTTTGCTATCTAAGATTGGAGAAATAATATTTATTACTTCTTGCCAGTAATCATAAGTTTTTGAAGCTTTTGAGCTTGGATGGAAAGTGACATATTTATCGGCAGTTACCGGAAAGAACTTTTCATAAATATATGGCTTCTTGATTTTGACCCCAGAAGCTAGCGAGTATTGTTCTAAAAGGTGCATATTATTTAATGTCGAATGCAATCTTGTCTTTGCCGTTATGAAGATAGTTTAATATCTTTTGAGTCCCTATATGAGGTAAAAAGGCTATCTCAAAATAACCTTGATGATTACCCTGCCCTTCTAGCCATAGTAAATTATCCATTTGAGGAATATATTCTAGTATCCTATGTATAGAAGGGTGGCCTTCGAGTACAGAGAAGTACTCTTTCTTAGTGGCGAAATATAGATTATGATCAGGATAAGTCTCCTTTATTGATTCGAGAAGAGCAGTGCAAAGATAAATATCTCCAATGCTTTCAGGCATTACAAATAAAATACGCTTTCCTTTGTCAGTAGAATCTAAAATATCTTCAAAATCTATTTTTATATTCTTTTGATTTTCTTGAGTTGCTACTTGACGAAAATAATTTTCAATATTCTGTCGAGGATCTCCTTCAGAGAGCTTTTTCATCCAATGCTTGTATCCATCATCATTCTGATTGACTTGCTTCATCTTCAGAATATTATGGTACATAAAAATCAACCATTCTCCATTATCAGAGATATTTGGGATGGAAGCATTAGGATCTTTTTCTTCTTCTTTTAAAGAAAAGTCATAAGTAGTAAATGGAATAGAATCAATATATTGTTCAAATATTTTTCCAATAATTGGGACAGAATAGTTCTCTATGGCCCACTTCCTCGCTTTTTTGCCATACTGCCTCCTGTCTGACTCAGACATTTTATAGGCGCGGAGCAATTGCTTGGCAATAGAGGAAGGATATGTTGAAGCTTTCCTAAACTGCGTCCCATGCTCTCTATACTCTGACCATTCCAAAGGAATAGACCCAGCATCAGGGTGACACATGTCTTCACCGCAACTATAGTTGGTAACAAGAGTTAGTAGTTCACAATATTTGGCTTCCTGAATTGGAATCTCTTGACCGCCGCTGGTAAATGGATGGCAGTATACATCCATTAAATTATAAATCTCACATAACTGCTCTTCTGAGACACCAAATCCAGTATTTGTGGTTGAGCAACTCTTTTCGGACTTGCAGACGGGGCAATTTAGCTCTTGACCTTGGAAGTGCGAGATAAAGTAATTTTTACATTTATTGCAAACGTAAGTCGTCTGAATATCTTTTCTGTCTATCTTGTATTCGTCAGCAAGCTTGTGGATGTCCCAGCCTTCTCCCCAATGAGTATGCAATAGTAGTTTTGCATTTTTAACATCGGGATTATTTTTAACGAAGTCTCTAAATCCTTCTAATAGATTTGGTACGGACTTGCGAAGTTGATTTCTAAATACGAAGCCAACGATAAAAGAATCAGAAAGTCCAAAATTAGCCTTTAGCTGCTTCTTCTTCTCTACTCCCAAGTAATTAAATTTAGAATGATTTACTGGGCCATGCACAGTTTTGGCATTATTGATACCAATTTTATGCATTTCATTCGTGGCAAACTCACTCCAAATCCAATATTGAGAAGACTTTTTAGCTTGATTAATCGCCTCTTCATAAATGGGCAGAGAATCAAGAGTCACCCAAAGCAGAGAAGTGATGTTCTTATACCAATGCTTGTTATAGTATTGAGTGAACGCCCAAGGATCTTGTGCGCCAATCCAAACGTCAGGCTTCTCTTCTTTGATTACTTGATCAATATAATAACTGCCATAAGAAACATCTCTTGCGAGAGTTTGATCAGCATTGATTCTATTGATTTCGTTTGGATCGGTAGGGACGCTCCCAAGGCTCTTCCAAGGAGTCTTGGATAAAGCGGGAGAACCCACTTGGGTTCCCCCGCAGTAATGGATAATATCATACTTACCCGTGTTATACAGATAAGAGACTAGTTCTTTCGCCGCCCTACCGAATCCAGTTTTGGCGAGGCACCAGTCCGTTTGAATTACTATCTTTTTTTTCCGCATTAGAATACGAGTTCTTCTGCTTGAGCTTCTGCCTCAGTCTGAGCAGCGGGTTGATTTAGTTGGATTTTATTATACGCTGGCTTCTTTGGGGCTTCCTCTTCTTGAGCTTCCTTTTGTGGAGCAATATCATCTTGAGGATAGAAAGAATTTCTAATAAATTCCAAAAGGAAAGTCTTGAGCATAACGGCCTCTGGAAAAGAAAAGCCAATCAAAAAACTTACCTTGTTAACAGTGTCTCCCTTTTGCTCTTTAGAGGCATTAAAAGAAAAACCAATCTGATTGCCATCCCTTAGATAGGGGCAAAACTTACCCATTGCATTTGAATTGGGAGCAGTGTGATAAAACTTATATTCTGCATTTTTTTCAATTGCATCTACGATGCCTGCGGCCTCTACTGCGTTAAACTTTAAAACAGTAGTCTTTTCTGGGTTTTTTGCGTTCTCACGAAAAGACCCAAGCTTCTTGGCTTCATTCCAAGAATGCTGCTTAATGAAGTTAACGAACAAAGACGTTCCCTTTGTTTGAAAAGAGCAAGCAGTTCCGGTTACTTTTGCATTTCCCTTGTAAAATTGTAGGTTCATTCAGACATTATTTTGCCCGAAAAAAGCCGATTTATCAATTATTTTTTTCGGCTTTTAATTGGGAGAGTTTGGTGTAAACAGTATGCGTTTGGATGGCTACCATTCTAGCGAAAACAGAGTCTCCAAACTTTTGCCCAGTGACGATAACGATGTCTTCTTCCTTTGGCATCCTATTGTTAAGATTTTGCATCTCGTCTATTTTGTCAGAGAAAATCATAGTATTTATCACAGAAGTTTCATCTGAGATTTGCATTTTAAAATATCTGGTCTTCTTCTCTCTTGAGACTCCAGATTTGCACTCTTTAATTACTCCAATAAAACATACTTCGTCCTTCTCGCCAAAGTCAGCTATATCTTTTATATATACTAAATCATCTTTCTTCGAGATAAAAACTTCTCTCAATTTATTTCTTACGCTATAACCTATAATAGAATTCTCATAATACCAATTAGCAAAACTCTCTGACTTGCTATTAATCTCATAGATTTTTTTATAGGGGTCCGCTTTAGTCCTCATAGTTTGGAGTCTCGACTCCTTGATGTAAGGCTTGCCCTGCACATCCTTATTGTCTTTCATGTGCATAATGATTTTTACTAAATCGTAATCAAAGTTTACTCCAAATAGTTTGGCATTTACTTTTTCTTTGTTGGTTAACACGTTCCAAAGCTGTGCTTCGTAGACTATCTTGCTCCTTGACTGCTTAAAGTCTCCATCTAGGGCTCCCGCTTGGATAAGGGCGCAAAGCACTCCAATATTTAAATTGGCTTGAGAAGCAGCTTCAAAGATATCAAATTTGTTTTGAAATTCTCCTCTAAACTCATTGACAGCTTTGATAGTCTTTTCGCTGATGCCTTTAACAGATAAAAGTCCGAAGCGAATATTTTCGCCTTCAATAGAAAATTCTTCTTTTGATTTTAATAGATGAGGAGGAAACAATTTAATATTAAAATAAATTAACTCCTTTTCAATCTTGGATATTTCTCCAATACCATCAGGTTCATGCTTGCTCATTTTTAACAAAGACAAGAAGAACTGTTGTGGATATTTAAATTTGAGATAAATAGATATTGCGGCAAGAGCAGCGTATGAGACTGAATGCGATTTATTAAATTGATAATTGGCTGAATCGTTTGCAATTCTCCATAATACTTCGCCAATCTTGGGGTCAAGTTTCTGCTGGGAGATCTTGTCTTTAATCTTCTGCTCCCACTCCTTCATCTCTTCGACCTTCTTTTTGCCTACGCAGCGTCGAACAATTTCTGCTTCGTCAAGTGAGAATCCAACCTTGCTCACCATTTTCATCAACTGCTCTTGATACAAGCAAACTCCTCCAGTTACGCCCAAGATATCATCGAAGAAAGGATGGATACTTTCGTAATGATTATTGTTTGTATAGTTAGCGTACTTATCAATAAACTGCAATGCACCGGGACGAGCAAGAGCTAATACGCCGCTTAACTGCTCAAGGTTCTTGGGTTTTACTTTTTGGCATACTTTAAAATTAGTTTCTGCTTCAATTTGAAATAATCCATGAGGCAACTTAAAGTCTTGTAATTGCTGATATATAAAAACATCATTTACATCAATATCCTCATATCTGATTCCAAGAGATTTACAAACATCGTCTACAACCGATACTCCTCGCAAGCCAAGCAAATCAAGTTTAATATTATAAGCTGTAACGTTATTCATGTCATAGCTTGAAACAACCTGCTTATCTGATGATAATTCTACTGGACAAGACTCCTCAAGCAGAGAATGCGCTAACAAAAGACCAGAAGGGTGTACGCCTTTATTCTTGTTAAGATTCTGAAGTTTTAAAGCAATCTTATAAACTTCACTATTTTCACTAGTCCATTGAGCAAATTTTTCGCTTTCAGTGACTGCTTCTTCGAGACTCTTCACTTGGCCAAAAAGCTTAGGAATATAAGAAGAGACATCGTTCATTTCGCTCTCTTGTTTCTCTGCTACTACTTTTCCTGATTCCTTAATGCATAGTTTGGCGCTTAAAGTATTTAGAGTAAGGATCTTAGATGTCTTACCTTTGAACTTCTCTTCAAGATAAGCAATTACTTTATATCTGTTATAATAACAAATATCAAGATCAACATCAGGGAATAGAGAACCATCAAAATAAGTTACTCCATCAATAACCGTTTTCTTCGCTCTGGCTTTCGAGATAAAACGCTCAAAAAATAACTCGTATTTAATTGGGTCGATTTTGGTTACATCGATGAGAAACAAGAGAAGAGACCCGGCGCAAGACCCTCTACCGGGTCCAGTTGGAATATCGTTCTCTCTGCAATAGTTTATAACATCCCAAATAAGGATGATATAGTCGATGAACTCTAGCTCTTGAAGAATCTGTAACTCGTAATTAACGCGATCAATGTACCTCTTATAAAGGTCGCTTCCCTTTTCGAGATTAAGTTTGTAAAAACCTTCTCTAGCTAGACTCCTTAAAAAGTCATAATTAGATGTTGAATCGGCTAACTTAAGTCTTGTCTTGTGCCTCTGATCAATTTCGAAGACAGGCATTCTAAGTCCATGAAGCCCAAGGTCATACTTTTGAAAGTCTTTTAAAAAATTCATACTGCGATTTGGAATTTCAGTTTGTTCCATACTTTAATATTCAAATGTAAATCGTTAAGTGCGTCGTGTAAAGTCTCATAATCGTGTTCTACGCTATAGTCTTTGCCAAGACTTGTAAGATTAGTTTTTATTCCTTTTCTCCTCTCATTAATAATTCGATATTGATATTCAATGAGTTCCATTTCTTGAGAGTAAGGGATTTCATATTTGATACCCTTTGCTAGGCAATTAGTATCTATAATCTTATTTATTAAATGCTTCCATTCTATACCGTAAAGTTCGTAATAATCTTTAATAAGATAAATATCGAAGTTCAAGATATTATGCCCAACGATGTAATCGCAATTTTCTAACCATTGCGCTATAGTTTTAATAGCTTCACTAGAATGGATGGCTATCTTGTTATACTTGTACTGGTCAAAACGAGTAATCTGAGCAGCTTCTTTACTTACATTAATAGGTTTATCCCATTTAATATAAATATCGGAAGTTTGCAAGATTTCATTTCCTTTAGCTTTAATCATGCCGCATTGCCAAGGACGATTATTTACAAAACTAAGACACAAATTTTCTGTCTCTAAATCGATGAAAGTATAGATTTTATCCTTATCGTAACGAAGAAGATTTTCCATCATATAGAATTTGACTCCTTCCAGCTTTCAAAACTAAATTCAGAACTGCACATATGCTCTAAGTTCGGCTTATTAAGAGTCGTCCTGTTATTTATGCATTTAAAAGTTAAGTATGCTTTGAAGTCTTCTCTCATCTTATAGTAGATACTCTTACAAGGGATAGTCTCATACTTGTCTGAGCAAAATTTAATCACCTTTTGCTTCACTATCTGATCAAATGGTAGATTATTATCTTCAATGAAGAAGGTCGGTTTTGTGAACGTTAATTCTGGGCAGCACAAAGAATAAGACATCGCATTATTAAATAAAAACGAATCATAGAACGGGACGCATAGTTTTAAGCTAGACTCGTCCCACTCTTGCGTCAAGGTTTTTTCGTCTATTCTTGGGGTATAATAAAACCCGTCTGTCGCAGCAATGCTGAATATCTTAATCAGTTTCTTGTATCCATTGCCATTTTTAGCAAAAATTATTATTTTGCTGCTTTTCTTTAAAGACTCTTCGGTCTTTTCGTTAATGTCCGGGCATAGCTCTAACCTGAGACCATAAAAGAATGGAACCTTAATTGAGTTAAAGTTTTTAAAAGCATCAAGAAAAGAACTCATATTATCCTCTGCAAGGAAAACTTGGTCTAGTTTATTTTCTTTAACGATGTCTACTATAGAAGAGGAACCCTCTTTAGAAGAAGAACCGACTTTATCTAGGGTTAAGATTGATTTGCCGATACTGTAATGGCTTTTAAAAAGAGGTAATACTTTCATAAATAAGAGTTATTTCCATCTAGGGCAACCTTCGTACTTAAATTTTTTGATGACTTGAGAATCGTCTTTCTTCGCTGCTTTCGCTTCTTCTGCTGTAAAAAAGCTCTTTACAAATTTATCGTCCTTATCATAAATAGAATAGAACCACATCTCATTCTTAAAAGGACAAACCCAAGTAGCTCCTGCCTGACATAACCATTTAGTTTTTATGTCATCTGCGGCAAAGTTTTGTTTTGCATCTTGTTCAGAGAAGTTGCTTACTTTACCGTAAACATGCTTAAGATAAATCTCAAATCCAGACAATTCATCATCTGTAAATTTTATAGGCTGTACGGGAGCTTTAGGAAATCTAAGGAAGATAAATTCTACTTCTGGTTCGTACTCGGGCCAATAGATTTTAGAAGCAATAGAGTACAACATCGCCTGTACGTTGGCCGTCAACTCTTCTCCTCTGAATTTTGCCTTACTGGACTTGTAGTCTCTAATTTTGCTCTTCTTTTCTTTCTTATAAAGAATTGGAAGATCGATGAAACCTCTAGCCTTATAGCCGTCTCTTTCGATTTTGAATTCAAACTCAGGGTTTTGAATGTCGCCGCCCTTTGGAAAGAAGTCGCTTTTAAGACCAACGACAATCATTTTATTGATTAGCGCAAGATCTTCGGGATTAAAGATGCCTTCTCTCTTGGTATGCTTTCCTATCAATCTTGAAATCGCATTGCAAGATAATGGATTTTCAGAGGAGATAATTTCATTATAAATATTCTTATGACGAGGATTAAGAAGTAATTCAAATACTAAGTGGCAAATTGTACCGCGCTTTGCTCCTGAATTAGACCTCTCAGGAATATTTAAATGATACTTACAGTAATAAGACCATGAACAAGTCTCCAGAGTTTTAATTCTGGATGCGGATAGGTAGACTTCTTTCTTATCCATTGAATTCCTTCATGTATAAGTCTATCTCGTTTTTACTCATTAATCCAAAGTCTTTTTTGGGAGGGAGTTTTATCTTCACTTGATTTTCGTCGAAAAACATCAGTAGCTTGGAATGAGCTTTTTTCGCAGCCTCATTACCGGCAGAATTATTAAAAGAATCATTATTAAAAGCAATAACAACTTGTTGAACAGAATTTTCTAATAGAAATTTTGTTATTTTAGGAGAGATGGCTAGCCCAAAAGTCACAATTACATTCTTATAGCCAGCTTGCCATAAAGCTAGCATGTCTCCAATGCTTTCAATGAGAAAGACTATTTTACTTTCAGTAATAGAACTCTTACTAAAGAAAGTTGGATAAACCCATTCTTTTTTAGCCCCAAGATGCTTCCATTTTATAAAGTCAGGTCTATTTGAATCGGCTAATGATCTACCGCTGAAACCTACGATTTTACCAGAAGGATTGTAAATAGGGAAAACGTAACGATTAATCATATTCCCCTTCTTAGCTACTCCTCCTTTAAATTCAGCTACAGTTTCTTCTCTGACTCCTCTTTTGGACCAATAAGAATGGTCTTTTGCAAGACTAGCAAGCATTGATTCATCATAAATTTTTACTTGATTAATGATTGTTTTCTCTGGATTAGATACAATTCCTGTGAAGTTAAACTTCTCAAAAAGCATCTTATCTGCATAATCTAGATCATTTAGATTAAGGGTAATTTGAACTAGTTCGCTTAATCTGCCACCTTTACAGAGTTTGTAGTCATACCAATAGCCAGTATTTTTATTTATAGCTAAGACTGTATCGTTATCAGAACTTCTATAAATTGGACGAGTTCTATACCAACTACCGAAGTCTTTAAGGTTTTGATAACCGATGTTGTTAAGTATTTCTTTTATGTCGCTCATAACAAAGAACCATCATTGGGATTGGCATCATTCAATGAAAATGTCTGACGCTCTCTCTCAATAATATTAGCCAAGGAACCTCTCTCTTCTACGCTAAAATTATTAATCTGAAAATTGATAAAGTTTTGAACATATTTTTCGTCGCCATGATCATTTCTCCTTCTCAGAAGATCTTGATGCCCAGCAGCATTTTTGCCTTGGAACCGGCTTTTCAAAGTTATCAGTTTATGTGTACCGAAGTCTGGCGTATCGCGCTCTATTTCGTCAAGGGTTTTCCTTCGGAAAATTCCGACATAGCTGGCGAACCATTGAAGACGATCAGACAGGGCGATTGCAGAACTATCATCCGTTACGTCTCCAGCGTTTCTATTAAAATTCTCGCCAGACCTATTCATTTGCATTGCAGTAAATAGAGGGGCATTGATTTCTTCTGAAATCTTTTTGAGCTTATCAATCTTTTCGCCGATAGCTTGATGCTCCGCCCAGTTTTGACCCACCTTTTCTCCGGTAAGTTTAACATAATCATAGCAAATAAGTGCAGGATTCCCTCTTCCAACCTTACTGTAATACCATCTGCGAATAAAAGAAACAATCTCGTCAATTCCTTTATTGCCGACACAATGATGTGTGTAATTGTATTTACTAAATTCTTTTAAGAAGCCTCTGATTTTAGTAACCATCTCAGGGTCTTTGCGCCAGTTTCCTGTATCAATATGCCAAAAAGGAACACCTGTCTTTGCCGCAGCAATGCGAAGTTTGACATCTTGTGAAAACATCTCAGTGTCAAGATAAAGAACATTAACTTTCTTATTCTTTAAATAAGCTCCAAGAGACATTTCGACCAAGAATGAGCTTTTGCCTTGACCGGGGCGACTAACGATTGCGTAAACATTGCCATTCCTCAAGCCTCCATAGAGCCTTGCAAACTCTGGATAATGTAAATCTATACCTGATTCATCTTGAGGATTATTGCCTTTTTCTTCAATGAAACACTCTATGTCATCGAATATGTTTCTAATCTCTTCAGTGGCATCAAAAGAATTAATCTTTTCGCCATATATGGAGTCTACTTCAGCTATGATTTGATTGGCATTTTTCTCAGGATTAGCAGAAACTGTTTCTATTATCCTTTGAGCCATGCTTTTTATATCGCGGCGAATAGAGAACTGTTTTAGTTCTTGAGCGTATTTAAATGCAGATTCTTTTGTTGAAACTGTCAGAGAAAGACAATCAATATAGTCATATATGTCAAGGTCTTCTTGGAAAGAGATGCCAAGATTCTGGATTTTCTGAGCCAGAATTACTTTATCTACTTTCTCTTTAGCGTTGCATATCTGACGGATTATTGAATATATTGTACCATTGACATCATTTGTAAAATCAATTTCTGATATAAAATGATCTATATCATAAAACGCTTCTGAATTTCTAATGAGCGCACCAAGCAAGTGCTGCTCTACCTTAATAGAGGAAAGCTTCATTTAACTAAAAAAAGAGTCATTTACTAGCAGTACCATCTTCGCCGTCTTCATCGTCGTCTTCATCGTTTTGATCAGAAGCGATAATGTTGTGGATTGTGTTCTCTAAATTAATTTGCTCAACTGCACTAAGCCAATTATTTATGTAATAATGCATAGCCATTGCGTTCTGTGCATTATCGAATTTAGATCTTACTTCTGGCATCCCCTTTTTGTCAAAAGTAAAAAGCAAGAATCCTCCCTGCGAACATTCATCTATCTGGGATAGAATGCTTTCCGGGAAATGGAATTCTTTATTTTTTGCCACAGCTTATATTACACCAACGAGATATTGAATGTATGATTTATATAGTCGTAGCTTAATTTTTTTAAATCAGAGGTCTCTAATTCTATTAATTGAAAGCCATTTTTCTCTAACCATATAGATTTTTTGTAATCTCTTTTTATAGAATTAAGATAATTAAGTCTTGAGTTGTTATGAAAAAACTTATTAAAAGAAGAGTGTTGGTCGCCATTTACCTCTATTGCTATCTTGCGAGAGATATTGATAAAATCGACCTTCATCCTGCTTCCAAAGACGGGGAATTCTTCGTAACAGGAATGCGTCTTCCAAAATGGCTTTAGGAATTGCTTGACTTGAAACTGTATCTTCGAGCGAGATTCTTTATCCCAATCTATTGAAAATTGGGAAACATTTTTATTAATTATTCTGCCAGTTACAGAATATAACTTCATTTTGATTGAACAGCTTTAAGCTTGCCGAAGAGATATTTAGTAGCCTGTTCATTTTCTTCAAGCCATTTTCTGAAATTCTCTCTTCCTTGATGCTGTTTGGGCATTTCAATTCCAATATTTTTAAGCTCTTCAACCAAAGAATCGTCAACAGTAATCCAAGCTCCCTTTGCGACTACAAGATCCCACATCAGTAAACAGTCGAGAATCTCGTATTCCACCCAGATGCCAGAAGGCTTTTTGCCAAATTTAATAGGATATTGGATAATGTTTTTACGAGTAGCTTCACTGGTGGACTTTTGAATCATTACTTTGGAATACTTTCCAATCGATTTAGTCTTGCCGTCATTCATCTTCCCTGCTGGATTGTCAAGGATATAGTCTCCCATCGCTGTCGTGCTGTACTCTAGGATAAAGTCAGCCCAATGCAATAGCGCATTTCCGCCACTGAACATTCCTCCTCTTGGAGCGTTTTTAGCATAGGGATCGATCTTAATTTCAGAAGTAATCTGGCTAACCGCAATCATTAGATGACCATGCTTAAACATTCCAATACTTAGTGATTGTAGAAGCTTCTTGCTGATGACTTGAGTTCCGGCGACCTTGCTCGCGTCTGCTGGGCTTGTATCTTTGTCTCTCTTTAAGATGAGGCCGTCCATCGAGTCGATAACAAAACAATAACGGTTATCTTCTTCATTATTAAGAACAAGGTCCTTAATGACATCAATTACTAAATCGTAAACATTAGACTCAAGGATGAAAACTGAACCATCAGTCCATTCCGAAGCGTCAGTGACGAACTTGATACCGCAGCGTTCTCTATTTTCCTTAGAGAGGCGACCCTCTGCCAAGACCCAGACCACTCTACTCTTTGGAATCTCTAAAAGGAAATTTCTGCAAATTTCTAATGCTTGAGGCGTTTTGCCTTCATTGTTTGGCCCGCAAAGACGGATAAGAGAAGGGGTAATGCCTCCACCTACCGCAGCGTCCAAAAGTAAACTGCCCGTAGAAATCTTCCAAGTTACCGCTTCTTGAAAATTAAAGTGATCATCTTTGTGATCTTTATTACTTAAAATAGCATGGAGTCTGCTTGAGGCTCCAACTGCTGAGATTTTTTCTTCAGGCTGCTGTGTTTTCGGAGGTCGTGCCATAATTAAGAAATTCTTTTAAGGTTCTAGGCTTTTTGATGATTTGAATATCTTCGCCCACTTTTGTGTCCTCTTGATTGTAGCTGATTGCAGCCTTTGAGTCAAAGCTTTCTTTGAGCTTTTCTTTCGATTGCTTGAGGTGTTTCTGCTGGAGAAACAACCTGTACCTGTCATTTAGTATTCCAATGTTATCTGGAGATTGCAAAAAATGTAGGTTAGGCACCAAAGGATAAGGCTCAACCCAATCCCAAAAGTCTTTATCAGGGAACTTTTTCAAAAGCCTCGCTGCGGCTTTCATATCCCTTGACCAAACTATGTGCCCTTCTTTTACGAATTTTAAAACGATTTCTTTGCAGTTTGCCATTTTAAGAGTTTAAATCACAAGCGACCATGTCTTTTACTAATTGATGGAAAGACCATTTTGGACTCCATCCTAATTCTTGGCGAGCTTTGGAAGAATCTCCAAGTAAAAGCTCTACCTCTGCTGGGCGAAAGAATTTTGGATCAATTTTAACCAGAGCAGAGGAGTTGACTTCGTTCTTGATGGCGTATTCAGTGGAGATGGAAAATTCTTCACTCGTCCCATGACCATGCCAAAACCCTTCTACACCAGCTTCTTTAAATGCTAGCTCAACGAATTCTCTAATAGTGTGGGTTCCATTACTAGAAAGGACATACTCATTGGGATGTTCTTGGTTAAGCATCTTCCATACTCCATCAACAAAATCTATAGCATGGCTCCAGTCTCTTTTTGCGTCAACATTTCCTAAATGGATAGGCTCAAAAGGCTGTTCATTTTTAATAGCTTTAAAAATTCTGGCTACTCCTTTGGTAATTTTTCGAGTGACAAACTCTTCTCCCCTTCTCGGGGATTCATGATTAAAAAGATAACCTTGAATTGCAAAAAGATTATAAGACTCACGGTAAATTTTTACTATATGTCTTGAGGCACACTTTGCGGCTCCATATGGAGATCTTGGAGACAATGGATGCTTTTCATCTTGAGGGATATACTTTACATCTCCAAACTCTTCAGAGCTTCCAGCATTATAAAACCTGCATTTTGGAGAGTGTTTACGCACAGCCTCAAGGCACCTTAACACACCCATAGCGCCAGCGTCAAATGTTTGTTCAGGAATTTGCCAGCTTGAACCTACGAAAGATTGCGCTGCAAAATTAATAAAATAATCAGGATTAACTTCTCTTACTATGTTGTCAATTGATTGAGAATCAGAAAGGTCAGCGGTTACAAGATTAAGTCTTTTATTGTTTAAATGTCGTGAGAAATTAGAATAGTTAGGTATAGAAAGTCTTCTAACTGCACCAAAAATATTATAATCGGTATTCTCAAGCAAGTAATCAAGCATATAAGATCCATCTTGACCGGAAAT
>Ga0209443_1000468_pt1 | contig 27248 bp, 47 predicted proteins | sample LauGreBMM110DCMD_2_FD_187571 | JGI IMG/M metagenome (GOLD analysis project Ga0209443, IMG submission 187571) | Freshwater lake microbial communities from Lake Michigan, USA - Su13.BD.MM110.DCMD (SPAdes) (version 2) | ecosystem: Environmental > Aquatic > Freshwater > Lake | place: Lake Michigan... | reverse complement strand
TAAGTGACGTAGAACCCACAGCTCCTCCTTCACCGCCTCGAATCAATATTCTTTTGTCTGCTGCTGTTGTTCCTTGTGGAGTTAAAGAACTAGAATTAGTAAAATTTAAAGCATCACTAAATCTTGCAGTTCCATTCACATCGAGCTTAAAGCCTGCGTCGGTTGTGGTGTTTATTAGTACGTTGCCTTTTAAAGCAGTTTTGGTAATACTATCATTTCCTAAAACAACTGAATTTGAACCTAAACCTATTGCGTTATATCCTATTACTATTTGATTTGTTTGTGAATCCGCAAGAGCTTTTGTATCAGCTCCTATAAAGATTGATTGGTTTGCTATGGTTAAAGAGGTTGAGCCATCAGCTATGTATCTTGCGGCTTGCCTTCCTAAAGCAGTATTTAATGTTCCTGTACTTAAATTTAAAAAAGACGAGTATCCAATAGCAGTATTATTATTTTGTGTGTTATTACGTAAAGCATATGAACCAACTGCTGTATTATTTGACCCTGTTATGTTAGCCGCTAAAGCAAAATAACTAATTGCTGTATTTCCACTACCACTTGTATTAATATTTAACGCAGATGTACCAACAGCTATGTTATCTACTACATTACCACCGCCAAGACCTATTCTTATTGTGTTAATTCTCGCATCCACACCAACAACATCTAAAGCAGTCGTTGGCGTTGCCGTTCCAATCCCTAAACGATTATTCGTGTCATCCCAAAATAGGTTGCTATTGTCTTGCGCTATTGTCGTGCCGTTTGAAAATAATACGCTGCCGCTTGTGAGTGCAGGTAATTGAAAAGGTGTGTAACCTAAAGCCGTTTCAACTGTCTTATTCTCCCAAATGTCAGTCGCTGAAGTGTAAGCCAATACGTTGTTATTCGCTGCGCTTGTTATTTTTACGTTGTGCAGTTCGTCTAATTCGTAGCCGTTATCTACTTTAACAAATATGCTACCTTGAGTTATGTGAGCGTGAATAACGTATCCAAGTATAATTAAATGATTTGGCGCAACAGGTTTTACTTTTGTGGCTCTTCCCGCAGTTGTAGGCGACAAGTATAATATATCACCATCGGCCCACGTTTCGCCCTGTAAGCTACCTGTTGTGTTTATGCCTCGTACAAGTCCGCTTGTAGTAATGAAACCCTCTTGGTTGTTATTTATTGTTTCGGTTACTAAACCAAGTGTCTCTGCGCTTAATGGGTCGGTTGTAGCTAACGCTAAATCAACTTTTAATCGTTGCCCTTGCGCTCCTGTAACTCTTACCGCTTGATAATTCGCCTCTAATAAATTTATATTGGTAGCCGTTTTATTTACTACTCTTAAAACTGACTCTTGCCCGATTTGCAAAGTTACGTTTCCACCCTTCAATCCTAAATCAACCGTTCCATCGCTATCGTTCCAACGCATTACCCCAACTCCCGCAGTCCCTGTTGGTGTTTGGTCAAACTCAACCTGTCCCGCCTTAATTTCAAACTCGCCCAAGTCCACGTCTTGCGTTGCTCCTGTATAAGGAACGTAACCTGTTAAACTTGGTAAATCAGCAGCAGTTATAAATGGGTTTACACCATCTTCACCATCGTTTATTAATTGTGATGTATTAGTTATTTCAGCAGAAGTTACTTTGTTTATGTTTACCTGAATCAGTTGTTCAGTAATGTTTAAAGTAACATCTTCAGTAGTTTCAAACACATTAATATCAATTACTTCCTGAATTTCAGAAGATACTATATTAATTGTTTCATTAGTTTCAGAAACATTTATGTTTACTTGTTCACACATTAGCGGGTTACATCATTTAGAATTAAAAAATTACCTGAAATATAGGTTTTAACAATTCCATCAAAATCAAACTCAATATCATAAATGTAATTAAAAGCAGGTATATTTATAATTTGCTGATTGATTCTAAATAAACCATTTACAGCATCTGTAATAGTAATTCCTGCATTTGCTACAGAAGTTAAAGATAAACCTACTACACCACCATATTCTTTACGCAGTTGCATACGAATAGTAGTATCTGTTAAATCTACAGGAATAGTATCTACGTTAATTTCGAAATTTACTGCTTCGAACGTATCTGATTTTATGTGTTGAAAGTTTAAACTCATTTTCTATTTTAGTTAAAAATAATTGTAATTTTTGTACGTTCTTTTCTTTGGGTTTGTATGTTTCTTTTATAGTATCCATCCTGTAAAATTAGCGTCTCTATCAGGGAAAACATCAGCATTTGAATTAGAAGTATATTCAGGAAAATCAACCTGATTGAAACACATATAATCTATAAAACGATTTGTATAAGATTGTGCTACATCACGCTCTTTTTCTATTAAGAAATCTATTTCGTTTTTTTCTACGTTTGAACTTGCTTCGCTTGAGTGTTTAAATACACCTTTATTAGCTATAGTATAAGCAGCGTAGGGCAAGTATTCTACCATTGACCAATGAATTACCATTGGTTTGATATAAATCGTTAAAAGCGATGTATATGGTTCTGCTAACGTGCTTGAAACTATATCATCATTAATTTTATTAAATAATTGAGTACCAAGATAGTTCTGAATATGAATATCTTGAGCAATTTTAATATATTGAATAAATTTATCAGTATCGATGTTGCCATTTAATGCAGTAAATTTTACAATATCATCACGAGTTATAAAGAGTGCCTGTGCCATTTGTTAGTTTTTAAATCCCATTTTATCCCAATATTCTTTTGTGTATCCTTTTCTTGGCATATCAGCAGGTTTCATAGATACTTCTTTTTCGTTTCTAATCCTATACCCGTATTGTTCAGCTATTCTATTACTTAATGGTTTAGCACTTGGATTTGTAGGGTCAACTTTTACACCTTCTAAATTAGCATAGGTTCTGCGCAACCATTTATGTTCACATCTTGGGCCGCCTTTAAAAAACCATACAGAATAATTTGCAGCACCACCTTTACCAAAGCCCGGGTTTACCGCTAAACTCTCCATAGCTATAATATCTTCTTTACGATATACTTTATCTGCATTTAACATTTTATTGCAAAATTCTCTTTCACCTGTTAAATTACCACTATAAACGTAACGTGTAATAAAGTTTACACCATCAATTACTTTATCTTGTTCAGGGCTTTTAATGTTTGGTCTTGCAGTACCTGTGCTAACAAATTTCCATACTTTAGATAGTAATGATTTATCTTCTTTTTTATTTATAGATTCTAATTCAAAATCTAATTCTTCTTCTAAATCGTAATCTACTTCTGTTTCATCAATCAATAACCATTCTTCACCTAATACTTCGCCTTTGTTTATTAATTCATCAGCTATAGATTCAGAAGCTAAACAAGTGTGTGAACTTAAACCTGTTTCTTCAGCTACTTGTTCTTGTGTAGTAGTGTTTTCTAAATCAGTAAATTCTAATGGTTGAATAGTTCTAAAGTATAATTTTAAAGAAATACTATTTACTGCTAAAATTGTATCTAATGCTGAACAAATTTCTTCTTGATATGGTTTAATTACAATGTTATCAAACAATAAAGTAGCAGTTTTAATTTCATCTGCATTGTTTCCTAATCCACCATCACCTGTGCGCACCCCTAATAACATAGGTGAAGTTACACGGTGTCCTACAATTAGTTTTTCAAAACATTCTTTGCTTAAGTATTCGTAATGTGCCGGTGCATCAGTTAAAGGTAAATCATCAACTGTAGTTTTAGATTCAGCATTAGCATTAAAAGCTATAATTACTTTTTCACCTTGTGCGCCTGTTACCTTAGAAAGAACATCACGTTTGATTCTATCACGCATTTCTTCAGAAGGAATACCATTGTTAAAATTGATAACTTTAGTTCCACTAAATCCGTTTGCAATATCGTTAATAAGGTAATCACCTATTGTTTCTTCTAAATAAGCATAAGGCAAAGCGCCTGAATAATCTATCGGTGTATAATAGTGAAACCCTGAAACGTATGGTTTTATGATATAAATTTCTACTTCGTTTCCATTACCAAAACCAAAAGCAGGAATCTTTTTAGGTTCTTCGCTTGGCTTCTTTTTTGTCCAATCAGGGAAGTAATACCAATTTTCTATTTCGCCTTTATCATTGCATTTTTCAGCACGTAAAGTATGCATAGGGAAGTGAGAAATAGATTTAACTAAATTCTTTTCCATTACAACCTGCATTGCAGCCATTCCTAATAACTTGCGTTCTAATGCTACTTTCTTTAAACAGTCAGGTTTAATAATAGACATCATTTGTGCGTACTCGTTAGGTTTTCTATTAGCATCTAATGCGCCTAAACCTTTACCGTATATCATATTAGTGATACCTGTAATAATAGCACCATTTGAAGTACTATATAAGAATCTATCAATTAAGTACTGAAAGTAATTGTTATCGTGTCCGTATTCGATGTAATTATTTCTTTTACTTTCTCGAATCTCAGGCGATGTATAAGCCGATAAATTAACAACTGAAATATTATTAGTCATATATTATAAATTCATTAGATGTAGCGTGTGCAACGTAAACACCCTGATTAATTGTGTATGTAGAAATAGATTGATTTGTACACATTATTTTGTCTCTATAAACGACGTTTGCGCCATCAAAACAAGTTAAGTTATATGTACGACCATCTATTAAGAATTCAAACATTAAATCTTCTTGAAATTGCATCCAATACTTTTCTGTTACAAGTACAGGGTTTTCTATTTCGTGTTCTACATTTGCTAATTCATCTTTAAACACCATAGAAGTAATATTACAACTACGTGGCATAAACTTGAAATTTTGTGAGTATGTAGAATCCTTTAAAACTATCATTCTATTTTTTATTAAATAATAAATAAAAGTCGAAATTGTTTTAAAATAAAAAAGGGCAGCTAATGCCACCCTTAATTAAATTGTAAGAATAAATTAGTTACCTAAAACGATAGTAAATCCTGCACCTGCTAAATCATCACCGATAAAATTAGCTGCTACACGTTCCATTCCTTTTAACTCTAATGTGTACCCTGATAAATCGCCCATTACAGTTCCTGAAACAATAGTTCCACCTGTAACTTCCATTCCGTGTTCTAAACCACAATAGAATAAGTTTCCGTTGTTATCTTCTACAATTACTTGTGGACGTCCGTAAGCCAACAATTTGATTTGTTTATGTGTAACAATATCTAAACTTTTCAACTGAAGTTTTACACTTTGGTCAAAAAATGTAGTTCCGTTTTCACGTGAAGAAGTTATAGTTTGGTCAAAACTATTCGTTCCTTTTAATTCGTATTTATATGCTGAAGGTGTACCTGTAACGGTGTCAATTACATCTGTATTCGTTGCGTTATATGTATATCCTGTTGCATCACCCCAATTCACAAAATAAACAGCTTTTAAACCGCCTACTGCTGATTTACAGGGTTCTAATCTTCCGAGTGTTATATCACAAGCCATTTTTTATATTTTTTTAAGATTAATAAAAAAAAAGGTGGTGTTTATTCCACCACCCTTTTCTTGTTTATTTATTATAATTATGCAGCAGGAGTGTACAATACAATTTCACTTCCGATTCCGTATTGAACTGTAGCGGTAAAACGCATTACCACTCTGACATTCTGACTTCCGTCGATTGGTGCAAGGTCAATTAACTGAACTTCATTTTGGTCTGAAAGCAAACCTGTACCGAAATATAAGTTAGATTTTTGAGCAGCAATTACGTAATCATCTGTCATTCCGTTTGCAACAAAGATTTTTACACCATCAAAAGAAAGTGAACCATTGTTCCACCATTGCGTACCCATAGAGTTAGTACCGTTAGCACCTAAACCACTTGCACCAAATCCGCCTAATGCTCTAACATAAGAACGGGCTACTGATTGTGAAACGTACAAGTACAAATCTTCTTTTCCGTATAAAGCAGCAGGAATAGTATCTACAACTTTTCCAAGTTCAGCAATTACGTTAGCTGCAGTAATACCACCCGCAGCAGGAGAAGCAACATCAAGAACTGTAGCATCAGCAGTAGCCAAAGTTACAAATCCATCAAACTCACCTGCATTAGCAGTAACACCTTTCCAAATGTTTTGTTCTGTTTTTTCAGCAACTTTAGCAGCTACGTGAGCAATTAAGAAATCAGCAAATGAAGGTGGCAAATTATCAAAGGCAGAATAACCCATTGTAATCGCTTCCCAAGTGTTATGGAAATCTTTTTTACACAATTGTAAATTTACTTGGAATTCTTCAGGTGTAATAATTCTTTCAGTTAGTGTAACTGTAGAAGTAGCATCAAAATCACAAGTAGCATTTTTTACAATACCATCTGTAGCAATTTTTTGAATTACTTGTTTGTATTTTACGTTAGGTAAAACTTCGATTCCACCATTTGCGATAGTAGAACCTGATAATAATGCAGCAGAGATGTATTTACTTGAAAATTCTCCCGCATAGGTAGAGGTAATTGAAACTGTTGTAGCCATTTTTTATATTTAGTTAAAAAGTTTAGACATTACAATATCTTGTGTAGACATTGTTCGATTAGGTGATATTTTATTTAATTTAACAGAAGATTTAACTTCCGGTGAGTGTGTTAAAGGTTGTACATCAACTTCAGCACTTAACTCTTGTTTTACTGATTTTAATTCAGCAATTTCAGCACGTAGTTTTTCAATTTCAGAAAAGAACATTTCTTTAGTAACTGATTCAACTACACGTTTAGGAGCAGCAGCTTGCGCTTCAACTTCTACTTCAGCTTCAGGTGCAACTTCTTCTTCAGCAGGTGCAACTTCTTCAGGCATTTCAATAGAAGCAATAACACCTTCTACTTCAACTTTTAAAATGTTTCCATCTTCAAGTTTGTATTCCCCTACAGGTAAAGCAATTCTATCTTCACCATTTACAATAAAAACAGCTGCTTCTGCTTCAAAAACTTCTGCTTCGATAACAGTAACACCATCTTCAAGGTTCATTTGGGCAAGTTTTACCTCCATTCCCAAAAGCGTTTTAATTTCGTTAATTACATTCATATTTACTTATTTAGTTATTTAAAGTATTCCTGATAATTGTTTTTTAAAACTATCTAATTCATTTATTCTTGAATCAGCAATTCTAATAGCATTATTCCAATCTTTTATTTGTTGAGTGTTATCTGCACTTTCACCAACTAATTCTTTATATTTTGCAGAAAATGTTTGTGAATCTTTAAACATTTTTACTCTTAAATTAACCATTTCTTTAGTATAAGCATCAACTTTGGAAATAGCTTCTTTTAATGCTTGACTTCTGATGTTTTGGCCTTCCTTCCAAATAGTTTCTATTTTTTTTGATTCTTCATCACCTGCTGCTAATTCAACTTTTTGCGCAGTTAATTCTGTTTTTTGAAACGATTTTAAAATCTTGTGTGCTTCAGCTGTCATAGTAAAATTTTTTATATTAATAATTGTTGTTTTAAATTGTTATAAATTACTGCGCAGGTTCGTTGCCCTGTCCTACTAAAGTACCTATACCTTGTTCACGTAACTTACCATTGCAGCATTTAGAGTTGTACGTGTTATCTTTACACAAGCACCCACGTTTACCACCTTTTGGTGAAGTTGTTTTTATTTCTTTACTCATCTTTTAGTAGTTGTTTAATTTTTTCAATCAATTCATCATCTTTAGCTTTTTGAAAGTTCATTTCTACTTTGTCGCTAAAATATCCTTCAATGCTGAAACCTTTAACCTTTTTAGTTTTAACAAACTCCTGCCAAATATCTTCGTTGTTTACTTTCATAGAAACCATCCAAGTTCCAATAGGCATTTCTAAACCATAGTTACGTGATTTGTCTACTTCACTTTCTACTATCCAAGATTCAACAACTGATAAATCTTTTAGCTTTGTGCTATGTTCTAAAGTTGCGTTATTTTGAAAGCCATTCATTAGATATAATTCACTTGCTTTTTTTACTGTATCCTTTGAAAAGAAAATATAATATTCATCATCACCACTTCTTCTGTAAATGTTTTTATTAGGTATCAATGCAGCACCCATTAAAATTCTTTTATCAGAATCTACTTCAGCAAGTTTAATTTCTATTTCTTTATTTAATGCTACAAAGTTTTCTTCTATTGCAGGATTTTCTACAATTGAAATCGCCTCTACACCTGTAGCTTTATCATCATCTAATATTAATTCTACTATTCGCATTTTGTTTTTATTTTAAAATTAAATTTTATTGATTTTGTTTTAAATAGCTTTTTTTTGCGTTTTAAAGCACTTTCTTTATTTTATATATTACCTGTTGTTTTTTTTTAGTTTGTTTATTAAATTAAAAATCCCTTTAAAATCAATACTTAACAGCGCAAGTTTTTATTTATAGTAATATGTTTTTTAATAGTTTTTATTTATCCTAATGTAGCTGAACGGATTATATTTCTATCTAAACCTTGTGCAGTAGTTACGTTATTTGCTACTACATATGCTTGCACAGGTTGTTGTTCTCTATTTGCTACTGCACCTGCTAATTGATTTACACCTGTTGCACCTACTACGTTAAATTGTGGAGCAGAACCTGTAGGCCCGCTTGGTGATGTCCCGCCCGAAGCAGCACCGCCACCACCTAAAGCACTTAATGCTTTTGATGTAGCAAGTACGTTAGCTGCAATACCAATACCTGCACCCAAATTATTTAAAAGTAATTTCTTTCCTAAATATATAGGGCCTAATATAGGGCCTAATGAAGAAGCAGTAAACGTGTCTGCAGCATTAGCGGCTTGGGTAGCTGTAATAATTCTTGCGATACCTACAGCACTTTCAGCTATTAATAAACCTTTTTGTATATCTTTATTTTTTTCAAATAAACTTTTTAATAAACCAATACCACCTTCAATAACAGAAAATGTAGATTCTTGAATAGCTTTTTTAGCAGCAGCTACTTCTTTATCAATGTCTATTTCTTTTTTTCCTGCATCTTGTTTATTCTTTAGCTTTATATCGTTTACTTCGTTATCACGTGCAATTTCTAAAGCATCTATTTCTTCTTTACTTCTGTTTTGTTGTTTAGCTAATTCTAATAATCTAAAATATTTATCTTGTACATTTCTTTGTTCTGCTTCAGAAGCAGTCATAAAAAATTCAGATTGTTTATCTTGCGCATCACCTATAGCTTGCGTAACTTCATTATATGTAGTTTGCGTTGCGTCTTTTTGCGCTTTTAAAGCAGCGTTTAAATCATCTAAATCTTTTTTTCTTTGTGCGGCTAATTCTTCTGCTGCTTTTCTTCTTGCTTCTTTTTGTTTTTCTAATAATTCCTTTTGCTTTTCTGCTGCTTCTTTTTCTGCTTCAGTCATTTCTTTTGTGCCTGTAACAAATCGTTTAGAAGCATCGTCATAGTTTTGGCTAAATGATGTTACTGATTTTTTTGCATCTTCAAAAGCACCGCTAAAATCACCTGAAATTAATTTCTTTACTGCATTGCCTAAATAACCTAAAGATTGAAATACTGCAGTTACACTTGAATAAACAACTTCAAACGCTTGTGAAACATAAGGTAAAGCCTGTAAAGCTAAATCTACCAATATATTAAACAATGGTTCAACTGCTCGAAATATACCCTGAAATATCTTCTGCATACCATCTAATAAAGGCTGCAGTTTTTTCATTGCTACTTCGTTATCTTGAAAGGCAGCAACTAAACCACCCACAAGCGCAACTATTAAACCAATTCCTGTAGCTTTTAATGCACCGCTAAAAGATTGTGTAGCAACTTTAGCTTTATTAATAGAAGCACCAAGCATACCCAATGGGCCACCTGCATTTTCTAAACTATCTACCCAATCAGAAGAAGCATTTTTACTCGATTTAATTTTATCTTCTAAATCATCTATTTGCCCATAGATTTTCTTAAAATCTTCAGAACCTGCGGCAGTTTCTTTTAACTGTCTTTTTAAGTCTTTTAAGTCAGAAATAGATTGGCCTAAATTACTTTTTACTTCTAAATCAACTTCTATTTTTTCGGCCATTTCATTTCCCTTTTAATTTGTGTATATCCTTTTTTAAATGTCGCAGGTAGTTCGTATTTACCTTTAGCAATTTCTATTAATTCGCTTTGTCCGTAATGCTCTGTGCATTGCAGAAGTTCTAATATTTGTTTAAGCATATTGTAGTACAGGTATTTGTATTATAGTTCCAACTCCGTTTTCAAAGTATTCTAATATCACTATATCGTTTCTATCTGCTGCCGTAGCGTTAACAGGAATAGTTACTTCTAACAATATATCAGCATCGTTATCAGTTGTTAGCGGGTAGCTTAAAAAGTCAGTAGATAGCTTTATATCAAACGTATCGTAGTTGTTTTTGTATATTATAAATTGAACTACTTGTGCCGTGTTATCTACTTGTAAAAAAGGTATGTTAGAAAATCTTAAATATGTTGTATTCTGCAATATATCCCTGAAATCGTTTAGTAGTTCTAATTCTACTTCACCTGTTGTTAAATCAGTTGTAAGTGTGTTTATAATATATCGTTTATTAGAAACTATTACCCTATCATTTAGTTTAATTGAAGCTAATAAATAAGGATTAAAATTTCCTTTTGCTTTTATTACCCTTGTGCGTTGGTTGTATAAGTTGTTTATGTATTGACTATAAAACTGCTGATATAATCCATTAGGTGCAAATGTTAAATTCCATACTGAATTTTCTACACCCCAATTTAAAGTTTGTAAGTATGATAAATCACTTGCCGCTAATTGTATTTCATTTGAAAAACGTGTGTAATTAAAATCTCCAAAATTATTACCCAAACCATCAATCATATACCAATATGCGCCCAAATCACTTAAACCATTATCGTACATTAAAACAGGTTTAGGTGTATATGGGTTTTGGTCTTTATCCCACATCGTAGCAGTTAGAAAGTTTGTGCCTGTAGTACGTTCCCACATAACATCTTCAAAAGGTGTTTTAACTTCGTAACTTTCTGTAAATGCTGAATTAGGATTTTCAAAAAACAAATCACCATATTCTTGGTTATTATTTAAACTTCTAAAACTATTGTTTAAAATGTTTTCAGATGTTTCGTGTTTAAAATCAATACGTTTAAATAATTTAGGTTTGCCTATTTCTAATTCATTTGCCTGAATAAATTTAGTAATGTCTATTGTATCGCCATCCTGATACCATTTTTCTAAAGGTAAAAACTCAAATGTATTTTCAGCAGTAGGTACAATTACCATATTAAACATTTTAACTAAACCTGTTATAAAATCAGTAACCGTTATATCAGGTACATAGTTTCTAATATTCAAGTTAGCTAAAGTAGTTTGTGATGTTCCAAACGCTCGGTGTGTAGCTGAATAAATATCACCATCAATTATTTTAATATATGAACTAATTATTGTACTTGTAAAAGTTACAGGGCCTAAATCTGAATTTATAAAAAATGTAAAATTGTAAACATCTGTAAAAAAATCACCTACATTTAAAAATTGTAGCGCTTGTGTTCCACTTTGATTTAAGAAACTAACAAATGGTTGTCCATTATTATAAACGTGTACATTGTAATCTGTTGAACTTGTTGTTATTTGTATATTGAACCTGTTTGATTGCGGGAAGTCAGTAATGTAACTACTCGACAATCCTTCCATATAAATTTGTCTGCGTTGTACGTTTAAAGTATCGGTAGTTAAGTTATATTCTATACCTATTGCAGGTGTTCCTGTTTGGCTTGTTAAATTAATTCTCATTAATTCAGTTGAAACTCTTAATGTTTCAGAATTTTTACAATACAAAAACAATTTACTAAAAGTTTGACTATTTAAAAACTCACCTGTAAATTCTAATCCGTATGCTGATTGTATGTACTCTAAAATCTTTGTAACTCTAATTGCAGGGAATAACTCCTGATAGTTAATGCCACCACTTAATAAAGCAATATCGTTTACAATATCGCCTGTATTAAATTCAAACCTACGTGTGCTACCCGATAATGGAAAGGCGACATCAAGTGTAGGTGAACTTGTACATCTACTGAATACGTTTGTTAATGTGTAGCCAAAGTTTAATTGATTGTAATAGCTTACGTTATTTTCGTTTGCTAATGTGTTTAATTTATCAGCCTTGAACTTGTCTTTTAATTGAACTAAATTACCAACGAAATTAATTGTATAACTTTCTATAAATCCGTTTTTCTTATTGGCTTTATCCATTGTAAATTTACCATCTCGAAAAGGAATAGTATCTATTTCAATAAATCCGAAATACTTTATTCTATGGTCGAAAGCACCATCTACATCTTGTGGGTTTTCTAAGTTTGTTTCACCTACTGCTGATTCGTACCAATGGCGTAAAATAGCGTTGTTATGTTTACTTGCAGGAATTGTAAAGCTATTTGAATAATCCGTAAACAGTTTCCCTAAATCGCTAAAATTCTGTATGCTTGAAACAACCGAAATTTTTTCATCACCAAACAATTCAATTCTATTTGCTACACCATCAACGTAAATATATATTTCTACACTTTGCATTATACTACATCGTTTATTAGATTGTAAGAATATGTAAACTCAACTTCGTAATTAATCATCTTATCCATTAAACCTGTTTTAATAGGCATAGATTTAGTTTTAATGTTAGCAGGTTTGTTATCTAATAAAATGGTTTCTGAAGCCATTAAATCAAACATCAAATCAGAATAGTTTTCATCTACCCAACCTGTGTTTAGTTTAACACTTTGCGTTCCATTAAAATTAAATTGTTGTGTTTGATTCCTTAACGGATTGTAATCCCAAAAATCAGGTAGTAATCTAAATTCACTATTCTTAACTTCTACATTATTTGTTTGTGCTTTAAAAAATGTAAGAAATTGCCATCCACCAAATCTGTTTATAAATTCACAAATTACAGGAGTGTATTTAGATTCACACACAGGTAAAAAAGTAACTGTAGGTTGTAGTGTGCCTGTTAATTCTGATTCTATTATTATATCGTTTCCAAAATTATGGTCTGCTATTCCTGCATCTTTAGCAGGTATCATAAAAATATATGTATCAGCAGCAAACGAATCATCTAATAATACTTGTGTGCTTGATGTAGCGTATCTTCTATTTGTCCATTTAGCTTCAGTTAGTGATTCGCCATCGTGTTCAATTAATACGTTAAAGTATGGTAATTTATCTTGTGCTAAAGTTTCGTTATAATATTGTGTAATTGTAGGATTAGTTAAATAAACAATAGGTGCAGTTGTATTTTGATTTACACCACCTAAATAATTATTAAACCCATTTACACCAATTAAATTGATTTCGCGCACAGGCACCCACGTTTTGTCGTCTGCAACATTATAATACCATTCAGCACGTACATAAACCCACATATCATTTTCATCTTCGTGAGCATAAGCCCTTGTGAACGCATTTATTGTTTCTATTTGTTCTGATATGTATGGTGCAATATTAAATACAATAGCAAGTTGAGTAGCAGAAACTATTTTCTTTTCAATAGTGTATGTAGGTGTAGCAGGTTCTGTTTCACCTTTATTCCAAATAAATAATCTTAATTGTGCTGCTACTTGGTCTACTTCTTCTACTTCTATAAAGTATGGTGAACGTGCATTTATTACTTTCATTATTTTATGTCTTTTAAACTTGTTTTCATTAAATCTTCTACATCTAATGCGAATCCTTTTATTAAATCTTCTGTGATGTATTTCTTATACCCTGCTTCAAATGGTTTTGTAAAAAATAAACTTGGTCTTATTCCTTTGTTATAAATACTGCGTGTAATCATAAATGCAGTAGATTCATAAGACATAAATTTACCGTCTTTCTTTTTAAATTGTATTCTACGTGCTTTTACCCATTTGTTTATTCCTTCAGTTAATCCACCTTTTTTACCTGTACCTGAACCAAATTTAAAGGGTGAGTTTGGTGCTTTTAATGAACTTAATTTACCCTTTACTCCTTTGTCCTGATATTGGCCATATTCAGGCATTTCAAAATAAACACCTATTGAATTAGGCATTGCTTTAACATCACCTCTTAGTTTAGTGTATAACTCACTTGTAACGTTCTTATCGCCTTTAGTTAGGTTAGTTCTACTTTGTTGTATTACATAGTCTCTAAAGCGTTCTAATGTCTTTTGTGTATTTATTAGATTGTATGCCATTAACAGATAGTTGTATAGTTTGCTGCTTCTACGTTAAATGTAATAGTCCACCCTACTAACTTGTTTTCAAACCTATCACTAAATGCTTCGTAATTTGCATTGCCATTTAATTGAAAACCTAAGGTGTATAAATCGCCCCTGCGCATTGATTCTACAAATCTTTTACCTACTTCAAACTGTGTATTAAATATATCCTGCTCGTTATCGTTATCTAACCACAAATCAGTAGCCTCATCAGGTGAAATATCGCAAACATCCATAAGCAATACAGAAACATTAAATAGGTTTGTATTACCTGTAGCTGATTCTGCTACACTATTTACAATAACGTGTGCTAAAGGGAATATAGTACGCTTGTTTAAATCTACGTTGAAAATATCACCTGTAGAACAGTTGTTTACTATACCATCTTGTAGTAGTGAATCTCTTAGTGCTTCTGTAACTTTATAATATGTTTTCATTTCTTCTTAGTTGTTGTGCTTCTAATTCGTTTTTTTCTTTTTCAAATGTTAAATAAGTTAAACAGGTTGTAAGCCGAAGTTTTGAAACTTCATCAAATCTTCTAACGTCTCCCTGAGCAAGACCATAGTAGGAACTATACCAACTCCATTTTCTGCCAAACTGTGCTTCTCTGCTAAATCCATCAGCGCTTTGTCCGTCTCCAAATAATTCAGGGTAGACATCAACAATGCGTTGCCTAAATGATAAAAAAAAACCATTGCACCTAAAGCTACATCTAACGGCATTTGCAACATTGCTTCTGCATATTCTGCTGAACCTTTGTATTCTTCTATTAGGTATTTCTTGTTTAGCTTGTTTATTACAGGCCTGTATAAAACTGCCATTGCTTTGTGCATATTATCCCAATCAGAAATATATGTTTCTAAATCGGTATATTCTCCTAAACTGATTTCGTCTAAATTAGGTATGAACCCAAACTCTAAACCCTTGTGTTTAAATGTTTGAATTAACGAATAGTTGTTATTGAACATTTCGCCTAACTTATTTGTTATTGCGTTAATATCCTTTAACTTCATTAGTGATATTTCTTTTAGTGATACGTTGCAAAATATCTCTATCATCTTGTGCTGCAAAAAATCACCTTCAGGATTTGATTTAGCTATACTTGTAAATCTTTGATATTGTTCTAATGTTATTTCTTTTAAAGATGTAGGTATAGAAATTTCTAACTTCATAAAGTTTTTTATTTAATAATAACTTTTATGTGAAATTGTATTAAACAGAAAAAGGGTAACATTTCTGCTACCCTAATTCCGACTATTTAACCAACCAATTTATTTATTAAAATACTCTATCCAAAAATCCCGAAGTGATTGTGATATTTGCGCATAAGGAATCCATACATCGTTTCCTTCATTTACCTTTAGTTCTATTCTGCGTTCTAAAGACATCTCAGGCATTTCTTCTACCTTGTATATACGTTTGCATACATTCTTAGAATTAAACGTAATAAGAGCATCGTAAATACCTGTAGCATCTATTTTAGCTTCTGAATCAAAACATTCATCTGCGTATTCTGTGTAGTAACTTATTCTGTATGTTCTCATATTAAAAATCTATTTCATTATTTATTAAACTGAGTTCTATTGTTTTTATTCTTTCCTGTGCTAAAAATATAGATATTTCAAAATGTTGTTGTATATTTTCTCTTTCATCTTGTTGTAAACATCTTGTGCAGGTGTCTAAATCTAATTTTGCTTTTTCTAATTCATTTAATAATGCTTGTCTGTGTGTTTTTTCAAGTGTCATAATTTCTATTTGTTTTTGTTGTTATTTCTTGTACAAACATACACCTACTTTTGACATTATCAACACTAAATGTTAATTTTAACAAAACTTTAACATTTTAAGTATGCTGCTGCTATTTCATACATTTTCTTCATTAGCTTTATTTCACCAATGTTTCTTGGCAAAGCTATATCTACTTCTACACCTTTAACGTGATGTATGTAGCACTGTATAGTAGCTATGAATTGTCCGTAGGTCATTTAGTACACAAAGTAATTACCCTTGTTTGGATTTTCTAATTGGTATGCTACTGCATAGCGTAAAGCATCGAGTGCGTGGTTGTAATTATCCATAGGTGTTGAACTCTTACGTTCTAACCAACAGTAGTTATTTAATTCTTTTATTATATCTATACTTTCTTCATCTATTATTAAATCGTAATCCTGCAATAAAGCTATACCATACATTACACTACCTGCACCTTTAATTGTAGGTACAATATTATTGCCTTTAGATTTTAATTCACTAATTAATCGTGGTTCTGCTGAATCAGCAACTATTAATTTATCACCTGCAAATTGTGCGTTTAAATTAAATATGTGGGAAGTTTGTAACCCTGTTTGGTATATGTGCTGCCTTATGTAAATTCGTTTGTTAGAAGCGTCTATATTAGTTTCTATTAATGTAGTAGGGTCTGAACTAAAACCAAAATCCTGCCCGAATACAGATGGGCTTACTTCTTGGAATTTACCTATTGTCCAATTTGTAAATATTACACCTTCTGCTTTGTCTAACCAACCACCAAGAATCTGATGTTTGTACTTTTCAGGCCTGCGTTGTTTAATTGCTTCTACTTGTTCTAAATAACTTTTACTTAAGTTATCTATGTTATCTAAATAAGTTGAATGTATGTATGTAGTATCTTGCTTTGTTATACATTGGCCTGCTTCTATTCCTTTTGCTTCAAAAAAGCGTTTGTATATCCAATGTTCTTTTGTTGTAGGATTCAGTATAAGTATTACACGGTTATCTTTACCTTTTTGTCGTACTGATAAATCTATTTTGTCAAATGTGTTTTCGTCTGTTAGTTCTTCGGCTTCATCTAATATCCAAGTAGTAACACCCTGTATAGATTTTAAGTTTGCGGTTTGGTCGCCTGATGAAGTTTTAATTCCACGAAATAGAATCTTGCTGCCGGTTTGTTTATTTATAATTTCATCTTTGGTAATGTAAAAGTCAGATGTAATGTTTAATGCTTCTAACTTTTCTATAAATTCAGGTATAATAGAAATAGTAGCAGAACGTAATGTATAACGTGTAAATAGAATTATATGTCCTGATTCATAAGTAAGAAGTGATAGAAGTAAGTTTATCGAATACGATTTACCACTACCTCTACCACCTGTTACAATAAAGTAACGTGAATCTACTTCACCAATTACTTTGTACTTTTTATTTATTTCTACCAAACTATTTAAAGTTGATTAGTTCTTTAAAGTTTAGGTTAAAACCTTCTGAAGAATTTAAATCAATAGTTTCTTTTGGTTTGCCAAACCTGTAGTTAAAATATAATTGCATTGCTTTTTCTTTGCCTGCAAATATTTGTTTCTTTAATTCAGCAAGCACTAAATCTTTATCAATGTGTTTGTCTAACATTTCTATTAGCTTTTCTTCTTCTACTCTTGGTTTACGGCCTGCGCCATCACGTTTACCACCTCTATTATCCATAATGATAAATTTTGTTTATTCTAAAAATAAATAGTTATAATTTTTGTTTATAATGCGTAGTTATTTTCTATCGTTATAATTAATTAAGTAATACCATAGCCAAATTAGTTTTGGTCTTATGAATTCGTACATCAGTAATATGAATAAGTATATCATTTGTAAAGTTGTTTTAGTTCTTTTCCTATTTCCACCCATTCCGGATAACCTTGTTTAATATATCCACTTACTACAAATCTATTATATTCTTTAGTGTATTTCTTATGTAGTAGTTCTGCTCTTTCTTTATTTGTCATAGCTTTTCTATTTCGTTTCTTACTTCTAACCAATACGGATTATTTATAACTCGCATTCCATCTCTTTCTTCTGTTTCAGATAATAGTTCTTCTACTGCAATTAATGCACATTGTATGCTTTTTTTATATTCAAAATAACATAATGATTTTTCAGGATATGATGATATTTCTTCATATATCTTATCTACTAACTCTTTTGCTTTTTCTTGTGGTGTCATTCTTTATCTTCATCTATTAGTTTAACTTCTATTTCTTTTATACAACTTTCACACATTATTTCATCTTTGTTTTCGCCTGTTGAAATTATTACATTGCATTTATTACATAGTGTAGCGTAGTTGCCATTATTGTATTTATGTATTGGTTTGTATCCTGCTTTTAGTCGCATTAATATCTGCGCTCGTTCTTTTGGTGTACTCATATCTTTCTTTTACTATTTATATCTACTAATTGATTTAATCTAAACAAAAATAATTCTTGGTGTTCTGTGTTTTCAAATCTATGCAATAATATTTTAATGTTTTGTATTGTTTCGTGTTCATCTCGTAGTAATTGTTTCTTTAGTTTTTCATTCTCTATTTGTAAATCTATTAATTCGCCTTGTAAGCGGTTAATTTGTTTGCGTAGTAAATCTATATCAGTTGAATCTATTTGTTTGTCAAACATCTTTAAAATGCGTTCCTTGTACTTGTTTAATGTTGGGTTGTATCTTACAAGCATATCCCACTGATTCAATCCGTGAATAACTGTAGCGTGATTCTTATTTACTGATTTACCTATTTGTTTTAAAGTTGTTTTAGGTGTTATTTCTTTTATCAGTGTATAATATAAACTACGTGCTTCTACCTGCTCACGTGTACGTGTAGTATCATCTACGTTTATGTTGGTTTGTTGTAATACTAATTCTTTTATTTTTTCGTTTATTTCCATTTTAATTTTTTTGTTTTTATTTCTTGCTTTTTTGCTTCATCAAATAAGATGTGAAATCTTATAACTTCTACTGCTAAATGTACACCCCGACATACTTCAAATAGTTCTAAATCTTCGTAATGCTTTATAACCTCACGTAGTTCTTCTAAACTCATTCCTTGTTCGTATTCGTATATTGCAAGGTTGTAATGCTCAGCAGTAATTTCTTTCATTAAAATAATTTCTGTTGTGCTACGTGGTTTTCTATTCGTTTCATTGCTTTGTCAAAATATTCTTTGTCTAATTCGCAGGCCGTTAAATCAAATCCGTAATCGTGGCAGGCTATTGCTATTGAACCTGAACCTAAATGCGTATCTAATATTTTATCGTTTTCTTTGGCGTAATTTTCTAAAAGCCATTTATATAATTTAGTAGGTTTTTGTGTTGGGTGTATGCTTCCACCTTGCTGTGCTATTAAACCTCTATTGATATTTACTTGCCTTGTAGCTTTTTGAAAACTACTATATGCAATTTCTCCATCACTCATACTTAAACCTTCTTGACCTTTATACCAAAATATCCAACCCATTGTTCCTTTTGTTAAATGCTCTACAAAATAATTAGCACCCCATATAATTTGGTTTTTAGATACTCTTAATAATTCATTAAAATATTCTGAAGTAGGTATTTCATTATCCCATTCTTTTTTTTTATGTAATTTTCTTTTGTGTTTTTGATTCTTTGTAAAAGTTTCTGTTTGTCCACCTCTTTCAATTCCGTAAGGTGGGTCAACTATTGCCAAATCAAAATACTTGTCAGGGTATCGAGCCATTAAGGCCATATTATCTTCGTTTGTTATTGTTAGCATATCTTATAAAATCCCACGTAATACATACTGATTCAAATCTACATCACTACCTGAGCCAAAAAAGTATTTATAGTTACTAATTCCCTGCTCTAACTTTTCTTTGCCTCTTTGGTAAAATTCATCTGAACATTCAAATATACCAATATCTAAACTTCCTTTGTCAATACACACAAAAACAAATTCATCTACACCAAACATTTCACGATATAAATAAGCCTGTAAATCGTAACTGTATTTATCTGCTGAATATCTAAACTCATTTAAGCCTGTAGTAGTTTTTAAATCTACTATCATATTGTCTTTTAATATATCTGCTTTTGCTCTAAATGGTAAACCGTCTATCATTGCTATTTCAGGTACTTCAAATTCTGCTTTAGACATATAATGTACTGCTTCATCGTTCTTTAAAATTGCATCAGCTAAACGTTCAGCATCTTTTATTTCTTTTGTAGTGTATACTTCTTTGCCTTCTGCTTTTGCTTCTTTGTAAACTTTATTAGCTTTTGTTGCTACATCTACTATTACAAGTTCATCTATCTTATGTGGTTCTAATATCAATGTGTGAAACAGTTTACCATCACGTAAAGGCTGCGTTTCTGATTGGCCATACTTTGTTACGTACTTGTATGTTTTAGGCGATTTAAGAACCATTTTTAATGTAGAAGATGATAATGCTTGTTTTCCTAAATAACCATAGTAAAAGTCATCACTGTACATATTATCTAAAATTTCTTTTTTGTCCCAAATCTTGTTGTCTAAAGTTGTAATCATTTTATCTAATGTTTAATTGGTTTAAATTGTCCATTGTTTCTTCGTAGTTCAATACTTGTTTAATTTCTTCAAAGTAGGCATATTCTATTTGCCATAAAGATTCTAAAGAAGTTGTAATTTTAGTTAGCTTGTTATAACTCCAAGTGTCATTTGTAGTACTTGCTAAATCAGTTAGCAATTGTAGTTCTTGTAAAATTTCTGTCTTAGTCATTGTTTTGTTCTTTTAGTTTGTTTAGTAATTCTTTTGCTTCTTGTTTTAATCTGTATTCTATTTCAAATATAGTTTCTCTTTTTGGTAAAGGATTTTTTGAGTATGCCATTTTTATTATCTGTATAAATTAGATTGATTAATTACAAATAATTCTTTTGTGTCTTTACATTGAACTAAAATAAAATCTGTGTTTTCTATTCTACCCATAAAAGTATAAAAACCTGTAATGCTATTAGAACCGTCAACTGTTTCTACATTTTGTAATTTTAAAGTTTCGAATTGTAAATCGTAATTTCTCATAATATTTGTTTTTAAAATTGTTATTTGTTCTTGTTATCTGAGTACAAATATACACCTATTTTTCAGTTATAAACAAGTTATTATAATTTTAACAAAACTTTAACATTTACTGTTCACTTTTATTCTGTGTTTACGTTTACGTGAACAAACTATTTAAACGAACAAAGGTAGCTAATTGCTACCCTTATTTCTTAATTCCTGTTGTACTGCTCTAATCTTATCATTTAGCTTTTCATTATTATTACCTTTTAAATATAGTTGTTCTCTTTTCTTAAGTAGCTGCGTTAATCTAAATTCTAACTCTAATGTTTTAAATTCTATTTGTTCAGTTCTATCCATTTTGCTTGTTCTTTTCTTACGTGTGTTAGTTCTCTTTCTAAATAATCTATTGCTTTTTCTAAATCTTTTATTTGGTTATCTTTCTTTCTTGCACGTGCTACATATTTAATCACGTTACCTTCATTAAAGTTTAAATCATAATCTTTTACAAAATCTATTACATCGTAATTCTTTTCGTTGTGGTAATGGTTAGGTTTCATTTTTTAAATCTTTTTGAGTGTTGTGTGTAAAGTTCCATAATCTTTTTATCTGCTTCGTATTGGCTAAATTCTTTTCTTACATTGTTTTCTTCTAAATAAATTACCCTGTGTAAATCGTTTAAACTGTATTTACTAATCCAATACTTATTATTATCGGTAGGCACAATTACATAAGCTAAATTATTTTGGTGGCAAATGCGCATATCATTTAATTCTTGGTGTGCAGGGTAGTATTTAACTTCTTTTTTTTTAACCATCAATCCTTAAAAATTCTGCCTGTGCATATTCAGCAAACCATTCTTTATTTTCTTTGTATTTATCAATTACTGCATTTATCATTACTATTTCATCTATAGTGCAAGTTTGCAGTTTTGTAATTACATCATCTATTGCGTTTAAAATGTTTGTAGTCATTTCTGCATCAGTTTTGTAAATCGTTGCATACTCAGTTCTAACAATTTCTTCTAAATCTTTATTTAAAGAGTTAATTTTGTGTTTAATCTGCTGCTTGTATTGCTTTGTAAAATACAAATTTTCGTTTGATTCAAGTAATAACTGCGATAGTAATACTGATTTTAAATATTCTAATTGTATTGGATTATCTTTCATAATTTTTATAATTTGTTATTTCTATTACAGGTATCAATACTGCTAAAGATGTGTTATTATCACCCATAGCTTTAATCTTACCCATTTCAAAGTATTTATTAAATATTGTTTTTAAACGATTAGTTTCTATAATTAAAATTATATCATCTTCAAATTTTCCTGAAAATATAAAAACCCAATATTCGGCTAAACTCTTATTTATTCCTGAAGGTTTACCCCTACTTTCATATTCTATTGCAATATTACCAGTACGATATATCCAATTATCACGTTTAACTTCAATTGTTTTATCAGTAAATATACTTCCAAGAAGTTCCTCACCTACTTGACCAAACTTTAAATCATACTTAAAATCGTTGTTAAATTTCATCTAATTGGTATTCGTTATATACTTTTTTAATTTCAGCTATTCTATCCCTCCAACAAGAAGCACAGTTTGAATTTTCTATTTTTTTATTAAAAATTCTATAATAAATATCTATTAACTTGTACTGCTGATTAACTGTTAATTGGTCTTTTAATACTGCAAATAAATTAGTCAAATAATTATAATCTTCTTCTACCAAACAATTTGGTTTGTGATAAGAAAATAATTTGTTTAATACTTCTTTTCGTTTATCACACCCACAATCTACTCCTGTAGCTTTGCTAAACTTTTCTACTACTGTTTTAATTCCTGTTGCTTCTGTGATTTGTTCTATTGTATCACCTAATCCTGTTGCTTTTTTTCTACGTGCCATAATTTTTAGTTTTAGTAAATTCCGTTATAATCGTTATTAATATAATCCTGATAATCTTTATTAAATTTAGTGTTTAAAATTTCTTTATAGTTTTTGATTGAATTAAAAATTGATATTAAACTTATGTTTGTTTCTTTTGCAATATCACGCATACTCATATCTGAATCTCTATAAAGTTTAAATAGCTTTTCATCGTACCAATGCCAATTTTTTATTTCTTCATCTATTAGCAAACAAATATCATTGTAAGCATTGTGTTCGTCTAAATTAGAATCATCAAACAAGGTAAACTGTTCATCTATAGAAACTTTATTTACTTTCATTTTTTTGTTATAGTATTGAAAGAATAAACTTTTTAAAGTAAAGAACACATAACCTTTCCTGACATTGCCTGAAGCGTCTATAATCTTTGTAGCATCTGCATACTTGTACAAAGCTATGTACGTTTCTTGTACAATATCTTCAGCGTAGTCATATTCACCAAACGAATTAATTATCTTAATCCATTCTTTGTGATGTTGCGCTACTTGGTTGAGCCATTTGTTGTCCATACGAAAGAAAATGAAATTACAAATAAAAGCACTTGTATAGTATGTTCTACTTCATCTTCAAAATCATCATCATTATATAATGCACCAAGCATTACACCTTTAATTGGAGTTATAATAATTTCGCAGTCCACAAACTGAAATACTATTAAACACAAAGCACAAAAAATAATTAAAGCTACTATCATAATTTCTCTATTGTTTTTTTAATATCTAAGTAATAATCTTTAGCGTTATTATCATAATCTCTTAATTCAGTTAATACATCATTTATAGCTATTAAAGCGCATTGTTTGGCATATTTAAAACTTATTAAAATCAACTCAAATGGTTCTAAATCTATTTTTAATATTTGATTTGTGCTAATTGGTATATAAAATTTATTTATATATTTTGTAGCTTCTTTTTTTAAAAATTCTTCGTGTGGTGTCATTTTAAAACATTTTAGCGGTTATACGTGCTTCTTTTCGTTCACGTTGTATCGGTTTTATTTGAAAGTTTACAGTTATATCTGTTAATGTTTCATCTTTATCTTGTAATCCATTCATTAAATCTTCAAGCGCAATATAATCAAATTTAGATTCCAATGCACATAATCGTTGAATTAAACTTAAACTCGTTTGTATGCTTCTAAAATAGTGCAGTAGTTCGTTGTTATCACACCAATGTAATTCCATACGTGCTGCTTCGTTTTGTAATTCTTGAATCTTATTTTTTAGTGTTATCATTTTAAAAAACTCCTTTTAATACATCGTATAAATTACCTTCTACTTGTGGTAAACCTGCTTTGTTTACTTTAAAGCTAAAGTTTTCAAAACTTGTGTTTCTGCTTCTTTTACACGATACGGTTACTAATTCTTTATTGACTGTGTTTAATTCTAATTGAATCTGTGTTTCTGCCTTCTTTTCTAATGCTGAACCTAAATGCCCTGTTGGTTTATCAGTTCCAAAGTTTGAGTGAATAACAGTAACTATGTGGCAATGTAATTCCTTTGTCCATTTCATTAGTTTTTGAACTACTAAATTACTTTCTTCAATATTGTTTACATCTGAACATAAATCTGCAATACCATCTATAATTACTAAACCTATTTCTTTGCCTTCTAACTTTTCATACAAGCAATATTCTATAAAATCAATTCTACATTTTGCGCTTAATTGCCTTAATGCGTAAGTGTGGTAGTTTTCTATTTTATTGCCTGACATTTCCATAGGTCTTTTAAAAACTAAAGAAGCGTGAAAATTGCCTTGTTCGGTATCAAAATGAATTAAATGTTTACCTTGTCTATTGCCTTTTAAATCACCTGAGATTCCGTTTATTTCATCGTTTAAATATACTGCTGATAGTAAACTAATAAAAAATGTTTTTTTACTTTTAGGTGGTGCTTGTACAAAGCTAAAGTTACCATAAGTTCCTACAGGAATAGGATATTCAATTACACCATCTTTTGTTTCAAATTGCTTAGTTCCAAATGAAATAGCAGGTAAAGGATATTCTATTTTTTCTAAAGGGTTTATATAACATTCTTCTTCATACAATTGCATTATTACTCTGTGTGCGTCTTTGTCTATTGTCATTTGTCTTTTTATATTCCGCAATACCCACTATCACAATCATTAAAATCTTCATCAAATAATTCGTTTTGTACACCGAATTTTAAAATAGATTTATAACTTGCTTGTGAGTTAAAAGTATTACCTGTTCTTTCTTCTTGTTTAATAAACCAATTAAAAGTTTCTAAATCTTTTTTAGCTATGTGTGATAAAAATAATGGATTTCTATTTACACAACCTACACAATTATTTCTATATGCAAATCTAACATTATTATTTTCCCAATAATTATAAATTGTATCTTTTTGAATATTATTATCAATTAAAGGAAAAGTAGCATATCTGTAGGGGATATTTCCATATTTATTATTCTTCTTGGATTTACCTATAACGCATTTAAATAATTCTAAGCCGTTTTCATCTGCACGTTTCATTATGTTTTCTTTCCTGTTTAATTCGTTTGGCCTTAAACCTAAACGCATCTCTACCGGTAGTTCAGTATTGTTTCTTAAATATTCAAATATTGGTTTTATTTTCATATCAGTTGTACAATAACGTGCCATCATATTTGGTAAATAACCATAGTTTCTATTTATAATACTTTCAAATGTATCACCTGAAACCCAAACTATTTCCCTTCCTATAAATTGTTCTAAATCTAAAATGGTATAAATAATATCATCCATTTCAGCAGTACCAATAAATTCTTTTCCTATTTTATCAGATACTAATTGCCTTGTTTTTTCATCTTTACCTTTCATCCAAAGATTATCTTTATCTTCAATTCTTACCAATGAAAATAATTCTATATCTGCGGGAAAATGTTTAGATAAATAAGCAGATGTTTTACCGCCTGAAATACTGTTTACTGTTGTCATTTGTCTTTATTAAAAAAGGGGCTTTTACACCCCTATTAAATTTAAAATGGTAAATCAGAAGTTTCTTCTACCGCTGCTTTTGCTTCTTGCTTTGTAGCAGTTGTTACTTTACCATCAGTCCATACTACCTTACCGTTTCCAAGATAGTTTTTAGCTTTTTTAGCTTCACGTTCTTCTTGTGTTTGTGAATCAGTAATAGAAACATTTTGTCCCCATTGGTTTGTTTCATCACTAATTGATATTGTGCCGTTGTAGTATACTGCACCATCTTTACCAATTACAAATTTCTCTTTTGGTAGTTTATCTACCCTTAAACTAAAATTAATTAATGTACTCATATTTATTTATTTATTTGTTTTATTGTAATTTAAAATTTTTTCTAATTTATATTTATCTTTTTGAATTCCTGTTAATTCAATCATATTATTCCAATATTCTTCATCTCTAATTTTTTTCCAATCTGAAATATCTAAATCTATTGAATTAATAAACAATAATTTTTTCCAATACGAAGAACATAATTTTATTATGCCATTAGAATTTTTATATTCTTCTTTTATTTGTTTATCAAATTGCTTTATTACATTCAAATATCTATAATTCATCAGGTTCAGTATATGGTAAATTATTTTCAATTAGAAACTTTAAAATAGTAGTTCGATTAGTTTTAAACCTTTTAGCGTTTTGTTCTAAAATATCATATTGATTTTGATTTAAACATAGTAAAATTCTTTTAGAATAATTTTTGTTTTTAATATGCTTTTGTAAATCGTTTTTTAAATCTTCATCCATTACTTGATTTTTAAAAGTTCGTCTTTAACTGTTTTTGCTAATTTATATTTATTTTCTATCGTTGCAATATTACCACCTTTTTTTAAATATTCAATAGCTTGATTAAATTCAGGTGTGTTTTTGTTTAGCCATTTATCTTCTGTTACAGGTTTACTTTCTTTACCGTGTGAATTAGTAGCATCAGCATCTTGTGTATCATCAATTAGTAACAGGTTACCCAATGCATACTTTTTACCATAAGATGAAGCAGAACCAAACTGCTGTGGAACTTGCATTCCTTTTTGTTGTAAATCTACACCCACAATAGCAGTAGCTTCTATTTCGTTAATTTCATTGTTATCGTGAATAGTAGCAGTTGAAATTAGTATTGGTGTAGTTTCATATATTACACTTACTTCTTCACGAATAGTAAAGTAAACACCATACTTTTCGTTAAATGGTTTTAATCCTTCTAATATATCTTCTGCTGAACGGAAGTTATATTTACCAAATGAATTAAATCTACTCTTATTCGATTTAAACTCCACTTGAATTTTTGATAGCTTTTCAGCTAAAGTTAATTTAGTCATTTTGTTCTTGTTTTAAATTATAAATCTGTTGTTTAATTATTCTTTTGTAATCTGTTGGACAATC
>Ga0209443_1000467_pt1 | contig 27290 bp, 22 predicted proteins | sample LauGreBMM110DCMD_2_FD_187571 | JGI IMG/M metagenome (GOLD analysis project Ga0209443, IMG submission 187571) | Freshwater lake microbial communities from Lake Michigan, USA - Su13.BD.MM110.DCMD (SPAdes) (version 2) | ecosystem: Environmental > Aquatic > Freshwater > Lake | place: Lake Michigan... | reverse complement strand
AAGACAGATAGAGCGGGGAAGGGTATTAATTTAGGAAGTCAGGGTCATAATGCATTTGATCCGAATGACGTACCAGATATAAACATGAGAAATATCCATAATAAGACAGATAGAGCGGGGAAGGGTATTAATTTAGGAAGTCAGGGTCATAATGCATTTGATCCGAATGACGTACCAGATATAAACATGAGAAATATCCATAATAAGACAGATAGAGCAGGTGCAAGTATAAACGGTAATCACAAAGGTTCTCATACATTTGATCCGAATGATGTACCAGATGTTAATATGAGGAATATTCATAATAAGACAGATAGAGCAGGTGTAAGTATAAACGGTAATCACAAAGGTTCTCATACATTCGATCCGAATGATGTACCAGATGCTAATATGAGGAATATTCATAATAAGACAGACAGAGCAGGTGCAAGTATAAATGGTAATCACAAAGGTTCACATACATTCGATCCGAATGATGTACCAGATGCTAATATGAGGAATATTCATAATAAGACAGACAGAGCAGGTGCAAGTATAAATGGTAATCACAAAGGTTCACATACATTCGATCCGAATGATATACCAGATATCAACATGCGAAATATTCATGGTAAAACTGACAGAGCGGGGGCCGGTATGGATGGCGATCGATACGGTCATCATTCATACAATCCAAATGATGTACAAGATCCAACAAAGAGAGACATGTACAAATCAAAGAGGTCTGGTGGAGGCGCACAATCTGCAAATGAGAAACCATTTACATTTGATTATGTAAATAATATACCAGACCCGACCGGAAGAGATATGTACAAATCAAGGAGGTCTGGTGGAGGCGCACAATCTGCAAATGAGAAACCATTTACATTTGATTATGTAAATAATATACCAGACCCGACCGGAAGAGATATGTACAAATCAAAGAGATCTGGAGGAGGTGCCCAATCTGCGAACGAGAAACCGTATACATTTGAATATGTAAATAATATACCAGACCCGACCGGAAGAGATATGTACAAATCAAAGAGATCTGGGGGAGGCGCGCATTCTGCAAATGATAAACCATATACATTTGATTATATAAATAATATACCAGATCCTACTGAGCGAGATATGCATAAATCTGGAAGAGCTGCAGGAGGTGCATATGCAAGTTCACAAGAAGCTCAGAGAAGCAGACGTGACGCCAATAATATGACGGTAAATATTACAAAAGAACAGATATCAAAAGGTAGAGCACCGACAACATCAAATTATAATAAGGGCCCGACAGTTGAATTTACCCAGTTCGAATTAAAAAATCCTATTATGATAAACAGAGCATTAATACCTGAACTAATACCCAATAATAATCGCACTGTGCCAAATTTACAACCGGATCGCCATAGTAAATATTATGTCAATAATAGAGTAATGAGCCCGCAGGCTTCTTTGGAAGGTAATCCATTTATAAACAATATGGTGCATAGGGCTGTTGATAATCGATAAATTGCGCGAAATTTTATAGGCACATATCATATAAAAAATGGATTTATATTTCTTAATTAAATATTTAATTTAATTAAGCAGTTTAGTAATTAGTTTTATCAAATTATTGCAGGTACTTGTAAATATGGGTTTCACTTAGTTCCGGTTTTTTGACCACATCTATATAATTAGACAACAAGTATTTATTAATATATTCATATGTATAACTTATATGCTTTTCATCTTTTGCACCGGTTATAATAACATTTCCTTTTTCAAATACCAACATTGTAATATCAGCATCGTTGACAATATATTTAACAATAACACCTGCATGGATATTTCGGTCATACAATACATCCATGTTATCGCGTTGCATACATATCAGCAATTTATTTCTATCAATTGAAAATGGTATTTTGAAACCACTGTTTATCATTCCGATTTTATAGTCATATATGTCTGATATATCTAATATTTTATCGCTGAACAATATATCTTTAATTTTTCCTTTCTCAATTATGGCTCTATGTGAATTTAAGCGATTAATCGCTATATATAGAGCATCGAGCGAATTCTCCAATGTTACGCATCCCGTCATCTGCACAGCGCCGTTATTAAATAATTTAACATTTACCGGTTTATCCTTTTGTTTTCCGGGTACCACTATTTTAATACTTACTTGGTTGTAAAATGCTCTTTTTGTTTTTTGTTTTGTGCGTTCTTTATTTTTTGAGTTTCTTCCTTTTTTGTTTTCTTCAGTATATTCAGTCGCTGTATTTTCATTTAATAAATGAGTTATCTTGGGTATCTCTGGTATCTTGACTATCTTGGATATTTTGGTTGTCTTAGTTATCTCGGATATTTTGGTTGTCTTGGTTGTCTCGGTGATCTTGGGTATTTTGGGTATCTTGATTATTTTGGGTGTTTTGGTTATCTTAGTCGGAGTTGTTTTAGTATTATTCGAAAATGATCGGGTACCAATAACTATAACTTCTGACGCATCAAGTTTCAACCATTTTACAATATTTTTTATATTAAATTTGGCATTGAAATTGCAACATACAGTCATAGTTGAAATATTGATATCACGAGGTAAACTGTCCAAACCAGACTGAAGTTTATCATATGATATTATATTCTTTAATAAGTCAATCGATTTTTTATAAGACATGTGCCTACTAGTAGTAATTATAATTGTTCTCAGTAAATAAACGCGTCAATTTTTTACAGTGGTTATTTTGGGAATTTTACGCTGTTTCGACAAGGTATCAATAAAAATTGAAAATAGTAATATATTGAATTATCCACATATTTCATAATTATACCATATAACCGCACCTGCATATCGCCCGGACTACAATATCTTGTTCTTTACACGCGACTTAAATTAACTTTTACTTGAGACAGCGACAGTGAGCAAGTGATAGCAAGTGATAGCAAGTGATAGCAAGTGATAGCAAGTTAGTGATAACAGTGCACGATGTCTTCCGGTGAATCCATGACGTCTGTTGGCGCTTCCAGCAGTGGAGATGTCAACGGTGGAGATGGCAAAAGCGGAGATGGCAACAGCGGAGGTGGCGACAATCGCAACGGTGGTCGTAGTCGCAATCATGGCAATCGCAACGGCGGTCGTAGTCGCAATCATGGCAATGGCGGTCGTGGTCGTGGTCGCAGTGATGGCAATGGCGGTCGTGGTCGTAGTCATGGCAATGGCGGCAATGGCGGTCGTGATCGCAGCCATGGCAATGGTGGCGACAATCGCAACGGTGGTCGCGGTAATGGTCGTGGTAATCGCGACAACGACCACAGTAATCATGGCGGCAGTGATCGCGGTAACGGACGTGACACTACCAGTGGTGGCAACAACGGAGGATGCGCCAATCGTAGTGGTGATCGCGACAACAGCCGTGACAATTACGGCAGCAGTGATCGCGGTAACGGACGTGACACTACAAGTGGTGGCAACAGCCGCGACAATCATGGCGGCAACAATGGAGGAGGTGCCGGCCGTGGCGCAATCAGCACCAACACGATTGACCATACCAAGTTTCCACTGTTTGGTTTTCTGATTACCACATTCAACCCAGAGACATGTTGTGTGCCAGTTGGTGCAGTGAACAGCGACGGGAAGATCAAGGTATACCTGCCGGCCACATGGCACGCTCGAGATTCCCGCGTGTGTTGCAAGATTGCTGGTGCACTCGGAGCACTGGCTGCTGCGACTGATAGCGTGTCGGTTGATTACCTGCGCGATGCGCTCAGCACTCTGTCAGGCTTTCCACAGGGAAGTTTTGCACAGGTTGCGACGTACTACACTGAGGTAGCACTGTTTCTGAGGGCGAGTGTTCCTGGTGCGAAGAGTCGGTGCGTTGACACTGCGCTCGCGCTTCTCGCGTCCACCGCTTCTATGTAATTTATTTATTCTGCAAGTCAGTATGGTTTAGACAGTATTATTTGAGTATTTTATCTAGTTATTAGTACGACAATCTGTATAAACTGCGACATTATTTAAGATAACATGTCATACAAATTTTAATATATTTATATATATATGAGTAATTCCATTATGTTATCAGATATAATGAAATCTATTCGCAGACTTGATTATAATAAATATCAAGAGTATAATACACATAATATTATTAATCCTGCGATAACGTATGGTGCGTATAAAAAACGTGCGGTGAAACGCGATGTTGAAATACATAACGAAGGCGCCAAAATAGATATTAGTATAAAATCAAAAGAATTGTCTCGAGTTTTGTTAAGTGACAATGAAGACAGTGACGACAATAATTTTGAGAAAGTAAGAAATAACGAGATATATATATCTGATAAAAATCAGATATAAATATAGTGTTATTATATACATTATAAATGCAACACACTGTTGTATCTTGGGACGTAGGTATTAAAAACTTGGCGTATTGCATCATTAAATTTACTGGTGATGAATTTAATATTATTAAATGGGACATAATTAATCTTACTGATGACAGGATGAAGTGCGAGCACATGTTAAAAGGAGGTTCTGGCACATGTGGAAAAATTGCGAAACATATTTTTTGTATCAAAGAGACTGACGATGAAAAACGATATTACTGTAAAACACATATAAATAAAGCGGATTACAAATTAGTCATCCCACTCGACAATGTCAAATGCGATAAATGTAAACAACATGCCATTAAAATAGTAGATAGTACAGATATGGGATGGTGTGAAAAACACTGCACTATAGAGGCTGGTAAATACAAAAGGCGATGTATAAGAAAAATAGATCAGAGTTGTACAAAACAGTCAAAAGGCAAATTAGCAGAGAGTATGTATAATAAATTAGACGAAATACCGCAGATGATGGAAGTAAATGAAGTTTTATTAGAAAACCAACCAGTTTTAAAAAATCCTACAATGAAATCGATAGGAGATCTACTATTTGCATATTTTATAATGAGGGGGGTATGTGATAACAAAGGACTTTATGATGTGGCAAATGTTAGGCATATATCTGCATCTGGTAAACTAAAAGTGAATAAAAATAATAGCGATAAACAATTGAAAAAAGGTAAAAACGATAAAGATGTGTACAATATAACAAAAGATCTTGGAATAAAATATACAACTGCCTTAATAAATGACATAGATTTAAAACATTTAAACACATATAAAAAGAAAGATGATCTATGCGACGCATTTTTACAAGCGGTTAGAGTGCATTATGGCGATACTCTACCATCTACAATGATTATGAAATTAAAACAAGCATCAGAACCAGATATAAGTTGTATCAATATAAAATCTGATATAAAAAATAAAAGTGACGCACCAGTTAAGAAGACTGTAAAATCAAAATCTAAAGTAGAACATGATATAGATGATGCTATCGATATACCAATTAAGAAGACTGTAAAAAATAAAAGTGGCGCACCAGTTAAGAAGACTGTAACATCTAAAACAGAACTTGATACAGAAAAGAAGATTGTAAAATAATTTAGAATATTTGATAATATGCTAAATCTAAATAATACATCACTCTGACATAATGACTGTTTCTACAGTATCATTTGTGCGCGTTTCAATTTCATACACTAATGGTAACATAGGGGGGATTTTCATAGTATGTTCTTTGTTAATTGTCATAAACGACTCCCTAAATTTATTTATAGTCATTAATCCTCCGTAATCTTCTAGCAATTCTTTTCTGGGAGCATATACAAGTTTGTTATTTGTGCCGAATATTTTATGGAATAACATTAAAATTAATGAATGTCTTGTTTTTGTTCTGGAGTCATTTAGCGTGTTCAGATTATAAGTGGCTGCACAATTTAAACTACAAAAACACCCAAATACATAAAAATATCCGTTAATATATGCATCAGGAATAAAAAATGGAGGACCGTTAAAATTATATGTACAATGCCAGCACTTTATTTTTGTTTTGCCAGATATTTTAATACTTGCAGAACTACTAACATCCAATAATTTTAAATCATGTAACTGCTTTACAATATCTCTAGTTGCTGTGTTTGCACTATATGTTCCAAATGTATTCATATAGTTTACTTGATCTGTTAATTTTTTTATTATTTTTTCTTTATTTTTTAGTTCCTTGTGCAAATCGTCTGAATTTGTGTGTGTTTCGTTATCATTGTCGGGCGAATATGCTTTAATATTCTTGTGACCGCCATCAGTTGTCTCATTAATTGTAAAAAAAACATTATCTTCTGAATTAGAGTTAGAATCGGATTCTGTGCAAGTGGTAGAAGATTCATATTTATCATCTGAAAATGTCTGTAATCGCAAAATAATTTCATCCTCCTCCTTGTTGTTCTTTATTATTTGTTTTGCAACAACTGGGTTTCTCGGACGCCCCCGTTTTTTAGGTTTAGATTCACTCATTATATTTAATAAATCTAATTCAACTCTTTAGACTTATTTATTATTAATCATATAAATCGTTCAACTATTCAGTGTTATATTGTTTGGTTTCTTCTTTTTTTCGGTTGATCCAAGAGTGATTGAATCCATAGTTATTTTATCCTTCACAGTGTTCATTCTCTTTTTCCGCATTGCTGATTTCTTGTTTTTATTATTCATTAATTTTTCTATATCTGGGTTAATTGATATTTTTGATTCCGTACTCGATTCTGTTACATTATCCCCGCGTTCTTTTTCATCATAATTCGTATCTATTTCTGAAAATGAATCTAATAGACCATCTAGTCTTTTACTTTCCTCCTTTAAAAAATTCATCTTAGCTTTTGCATTTATTGATGTCTTTGCGTCGCGAATTTTTTGTTTTTTCGCAAGAACTTCAATCTGCATTTTTTTAATATCATCATCTAATTTATATTGAGAATCGTTGTCATCGCTGCCAAAAAATCCGGGAGACTCTGTTGTTAATTTTAGGTCTTTTTCAAGGTGTATATTCTGCGCATCCTTCTGCATTTTTGCGTATTCCATCGCTTTTAATTTCATCATCTGCATATCTGACATCTTTTGAAGAGCTTGTGCATGTTCTTTATCTGCCATTTCCTGAGTTGCGTCACGGTGTTTATCACTGTTTGCCGACGCTTTTTTCTTAAGTATTGCAAGTTCGCCCTCTGCGTTGTTATTACTATTGTTCCGATTTAACATTGATGACATCATCGGTCCAATCGCTTTATTGAGTTGCAAAGTTGCGGCACTACTACCTATCAGAAGTAATAGTCTTAATTCAGGCGCCATTCGAGAACCAGGCTGATTCCATTTCTCATAAATTTCGCCAATTATATCGTAATAACTTTGTATATCATCCTTTACAGAATCACCTAAACCAGTTAACTTTATTTCGAACGGATTATAACTGTCATTTAGAAACTCGACACCCTTTAATATACCTACTAACATATGACTCATCCATTTTACACCATTTTGTTTCGCTCTTATGTCAGAATGAAGCTTGTATTCGCATTCCATTGATTTTAAATTAGAATCGAGATTATAGTTCTGAGATAATGTAACACCGTATTGTTTTAATTCGCCCAATTTTCTCAACATATCAAGTTTAATAAATACAATGTCGTCATAGTCGCCGTCCTTATGTGCAGACGTGTCCTCGGTTTCAGACGGCGTTTCATTTCGTCTGCTAGTTTTCGGCGAATTTGAATGATGTTCTTTCCTAATATAATTTCTTGGCTCGTCATCTAGTTCGTTATCCTCAACCACACTGTGTTTATCTCTCTCGTTCTCTCTTTCTTTCTCTCTTTCATTATCTCTTTCTTTCTCTCTTTCATTATCTCTCTCTTTCTCTCTTTCATTATCTATTTCATTATCTCTTTCATTATCTCTTTCCCTCTCCTTATTTCTGTCTCTTTCTAGCGGTTTATAGTGTTCATGTTCTTGTTCTTTATCTCTTTCATATTCATCTTTATCATCCCCAAAGTTCCATCTTTTTTCAGACGAAATCATTTTATCAGAATTGGCCAACATACCAACAAACATATTAGTCGATGTAGAAGCCAATCCTATATGTGAATCACGTATATTTTTTTCGTCGTCAGAAGCATCCATGCCGTCTAAATCATAAAGATTGGAATTACTCATATTTAAATATAATGTTTGACAAGAAAGTATTATATTAAATAACAGCGCAATTTTTAATTTAGTTACTACTATATTAAAAAATATTAAGGCTGTTAATATATTATTGTTAGTTTTTATACAATACGTGTATCTCTCACTAATGTATTGAGAGATTTTCCAATTGACGTAAAATTCTCGTCAGTCTCTTCAGTCATTATCCGATCCATGATAATAATAAAGAATAAAGCCATCAGTATCGAGCTAGTAGGCGATTGTTTAAACTGCGATGTCAGTAACAACGACAAAAATATCACTCGGAACAAGTCGTTTTTAAACAATGTGGTCGCAAATCTAGATAATTCCATATCTTTGTACATGTAATACATAAATATCAAGATTAACAGAGATCCCATAACATATGTGCCAGTATTATTTTCCATTCTATATTAGTACCCTATATTTTTTCACGGTTTGTAATTATATATTAATTTCTTGGTGTGTAATATAAATGACATCTTATTGTGACATAAAAGATGCATATTCTAATAATGACGAGCTAGATAAACTAGCAAGGGACTTTAACAATAATAAAAAACAAATGGTAAAACAAGTACGTCAAGATAATAAAAAAGATAAACAAATATTAAAAAGAGATATGGAACATTTAAGGAAACTTCCAGGATATGATTTTTGCCAACAAGACGAAAAATATTCACAGTATAACGAACAATCTATAGATAATTCAGCCAAATCAGATTCAATAATGGAACACTCAAGTACAAGAGACAGTGATTTATCATTAGACTCGTTTAATTCATCTAATTCATCTAATTCATCTAATTCATCTAATTCATTTAATTCTTTTAATTCAATCGATTCAAATTATGCGTCACAATCAACCGGTAATGATTACAGTATTGATATTGATCAGATCGGGAAAGTTTTAAAAAATAAAATTAAAAAAAAGAAGTATATATTTGATGAATGTATGTCATGTGAAAGTATTAGTCAAGCCAGTGTAACAAGTGACGATGATATAATTAATCACGCATCTAAATGTGCTAAATGCAAGCATAAAATAATAAAAATTTTACATAACAAAAAAACTGACAAGCCACATATTTCTCAAAAACCCACAGAGATAATTACAAAAAGTTCAGTCTCAAGTATCAAGGAATTTATTATAATATGTGTGATAGGATTATTAATTATATTTTTATTGGATTTTGTACTGAGATCAAGTAGACGTTCCTAATTGTTATCTTTTTTCATTATCTTTTTTCATCGTCTTTTTCATCATCTTTTTTATCATCTTTTTTATTGTTCTCTTTTTTTATTTTGGCTAATTCTTTTTTAAATTCGATATCTTCCCAATTGATAAATATAGTGAAATTATTTATTATTGTTGTGTCTAAATAATTACGTCTTAAATTGTCGGATATATATTCTAACGCGTCAATAGAAGAATATGTTGAACACTCCGGTACAGATATTGGCGCAACAAATGTCATACATTGTCCACTATTGCTATTTACATCTTTTATCAATCTACAACATTTATTGTACTGATCAATAATACTTTTTAATTTTTTGTGCCGTTCCTTGATAATACTTTCCAATAAATCATCTGACGTAAACTTATTTTTTTTGCTACTTAACGGTGTCGACCCATCAAAAAGGGTATCAGTATCTATTTTACCGACTCGTTTTTTCTTATATTCTCCGTTTGGAAACAATACATCGATTGATATATTACGATTCATAATAGTGTATAATAGTTTATATTGTTAAAAAAAATAAATACATATTTTCACATATACAATGTGTTCAATATACATATTAATTTTTTATTGTGATTATTAATGAATCATAATAACGCGAAAAATAGCGAAAATAGCAATAAAAACAGGGCAAATATAATGAAAATAATAAATGACAGACACAGTTTAGTGAATAAAATAAATATCTGCAAACACCTTGATAATGAAATAGATGACATACTTGAGAAAAAAACTAGTAAACACAAATCAATATTAGTTTTAAGCGGCGGCGGTGCAAAAGGTACCGCCCATTTAGGCGTGATCGATGAGTTAATACATAGGGATATGTTCAAACATATTGACACGTGGGCGTGTACATCTGCAGGAGCACTAATCGGAGTATTAATAACATGCGGATATTCCCCTAGAGATGTGTTAGATCTGCTTTCTATGTTAGGAATAAATAAATTGAAATCACCCCATATCCAAAATTTACTAACAGATTTTGGATTTGACAGCGGTGACAGATTCGAAATAGTTCTAAAAAAAGTTGTTGAAGCTAAAGGATTTGACGCGAATTTCACATTCAGTGACCATTACAGAAAAACACGCAAAAAATTAATAATAACAGGTACATGTATAAATGATAAAAAAGTGTATTATTTTTCGGTCGATACATTTCCCCATATGCCTGTACTCACAGCTGCCAGAATATCGATGGCAATTCCTGGATACTTTACCCCAGTGTATTATGAAGGAAAGCTTTTTTTAGATGGCGGATGTATTGACAACTACCCTATACGATTATTTGCTGATAAACTAAATCAAGTTATCGGTGTTTATATCGGAAAAAATACACATGAAACTGCGAAAATAGAACATCTTGAGGGATTTATAATTAATACAATCGACTGTCTCCTGGAAGGCTCTGCGTTCTCTGCATGCAACGGTTTTGAAAAATACACGATAAGAATAAATATAAACTTATCAATGTTTGAATTCGATCTGTCGAAAGATCAATTGTATGAATTATTTGAGAATGGTAAAAAAACTGCTATCAAATATTTAGATAAATTGCAATGATTTAATTAAGTATCTATCTTGTACGAATCGTCGTCTGAATCGGACGATTCATATCCAATCATTTTCATATATGCATCAACCTCGTTATTGGCAAGTTGCTTTTTAAGTTTGCGCTGTGTCTGATCGCCTCCTTCCCTGTTTCCAACCATAAATCCCATGCTTTTACTTATTCCAAATGTATCATTCATCGCTGATTTGAATTTGGATATATCCATAGTACCGTATTCGTCGTTTTCGTTCTCTCTATCTTTCATTAATTTATCTAACGCCGATCCCACGTCTGAATTGTCTGTTGTTTTTCCATCTTTTACATATTTATCTAGGTAATCCGTATCAATCTCGCAAGAATCTATACTGTTGTCCGAATCTGAATCCACGTCAGACCCGCTGTTATTGAATTTCCCAAATTTGTCAGCTCCTCCGAATTTATCCTCCCTATATAAAGCCCCATAGTCGTCATTTATTCCGAATGTCTGAGTCATATCATTAAACGCCCCTATCTGACCATATGGTACAACGCCTTCACCTGTTCCGCATCTCCTGTTTCTTTTATATTGATCTTTTGCGAACGCTTTCATAAATCGATCTCTATTGAATTCTTCGCCGTCTGTGAATATCTTTGTTGGTTTTAATTCATCGTGTTCAATTTGTCTTTGATAAATAAGATCTTCCATTTTTCGATTTGCATCATCTTTACTGATCGCCTTTATTGAATATTTATCTGCTCCATGTTTTTTATTCATGTCTGCAATCCCTCTCTCAAAATCTAGTTTGGCTTTGTGTTTTGCGTCATCTGTTATAGTTTTTTCCTGTAACTCTTTAAACTCTTCAAATTTACTCTTATGACTATTAAATCCAGAACTATCTTGTACAGATTGTTCTATATCATATGCGACACGTTTAGTTTTATTAGTTAAAACCATACCTGCTTGCTGAACAAGTCTGAACATTGCATTAAATTGCTTACTATCTTCCGGAGAAACAGTTCCTACTCTGTCCGGATGATATTTTGTCAGTTGTTTAGTAAAAGCTCGCGATATTTTATCGCTGCTTATTTTTGCTCTTTCTCTTGGATCTTTTTCCGTAAATCCTAATACCGCGTACCAATCATATCCATCATGCACAATCTTATTCTTTACCTTATCTCTACCACGTGTCTTGCTCTTGTCTCTCGGCGAATTGCTATCGTATTTATCACGGGATTTTGGCATCTAATAATAAGCTATCATTATATAATCTTTTAAGTAATATCAACACGCGCACATAATAAAAATATACATTACTATTATAAAAAACAGATGAGTATTGATATGAGTGAAAAATATGAGGCGATGTTTATTCTGCATTCGCTGGGTGACACCATCGGATTTAGAAATGGTATATCAGATCTAAAACGTAAAACTGTTATAACTCTTGATATTATAAATGAATTTCTGTATAGATTTATCGCGTCGGGAGGAATAAATGGGTTAGATATTAGCGATTGGAAAGCATCAGATGTAACTCTGTATCATATGTCAATGGGGCGCGCTATGTTGAAATATAAAGGTAATCTAGCAAAAGGATTTATTCTATCTACAAAGAATGAAATAATTAAAAGTAACAATACAATGGCAGACGAAATAGACAATAACATATATAACAGATATCCTGGTATAGTAACGAGTAAATCAATATCTAATTTTACTGAGACAACTGATGCATCGCATACACCATACGACGAACATAGTGGGGGGAATAGTTGCGCGGTTAGAATGATGTGTGTCGGTGCATGTTTATATGGGAGTGATAGACGGGATGATTTAATCGATGTTGCTATCCGATTAGGTAAAATGACCCATAATTCACCTGTCGGTTTTTTAGGGGGGTTAAATACAGCATTATTTGTTGCATTTTCGATTGAAGGGATAGATCTCCATTTGTGGCCAGTAGAGCTGCTCAATATATTAAAATCAAAAAAAGTTAAATCTAATATAGATATTGATTCTATCGGCGAACTCGGTGATTTCTTAACATATATCAAGAACTGGCAATTGTATATTGATTCAAGATTTGATAAAGGAAAACCAATTCAGATAAAAAGCCAAGAAAACCTTATTCTCAGGATGAAATTTTATCACGAAAATTTTGTCAAGTATACCCCGTCTTCTCGTATCGGCGAAAGTGGATATACTGCGTGCATTATGGCATATGATATTTTAATAGACTGTGATGCGAAATGGGAAAAATTGATTGTTTACGCCACAATGCATCCTGGAGATTCAAATGCGGTCGGTGCAATTGCTGGCGGATTATTCGGTATTTATTATGGTTATATGGATACTCCAAAGAAGCTATTAGATAATATGGAATTTTCTAGAGAATTAAAAAGTTTGGCGAAAAAAATTCATAACAAATATAGTGACTGATATATGGGTTGGTATATGGATGTATACATATATGATTTTCTGCGGATTTTTTGTCATTCAGTTCCGGAGATATAAATTTGCGCAAAATAATTAGCAAAAGTATAAGAATAATGATTGTAAAATATAACAATAATATATAGTAATTTTATAAGCAAATAATTGATATAATAATTATGTCAATATTTTTTTTCCGTATAGTAATATATAACTAGATGTCAACAACTTCTAATTTTTTACAGCATTTTTTCGGTGATCAAGAGTGTGGACAGCTGTTTGTGGGTACAAACTACTCGGGGACCAACTACGAGCTAAGATTAAAGAATCACACAAATGTGTCGCAGATCCAAAATGAACTGCTATACCACGTTATGACACATGGACATGCCGATGGATCTCTCCGCAAAGAATTCGTGGATTTTGTTGTAAAAATGGCGCAAACACACAAAGGATTGGACGAATCGAAGGGTTTATTACATAATACACTTCTACAGAATGTTGCGGACGAGTTCACACGATCGATTATTAATCACGTAGAAAGTGTTGCCACTATGGCACATCTGGGTGACCCTGCATTCGATAATATCAATGTTTCTAGAGTATCTGATTCTAAGTCTACTGAATATTCGGCGAATTCGGGAGCGTGTAACACCCCTCTGAAATATATATTTTACGGTGCTACTGTATCGAATAACACAGATGCGATATATAAAACAGCCGCATTAGTAGACACGCCACTCAATACCGCTCTGACTCTAGTCGCAACTAAAATGGCGGAAAAATGTGTGACAGATGCAGACACAGCGATTGATGCAGTTCAACGTCATACGACTACCGCACGAGATGAAGTACGTACTTTACTAACTAATGAACTAAAGACTACGTTACAAGCAAAATTAAGCGATCTCGCGACGAAATACAGACATATCTATACCGGACCCACCGACAGTGCTAATATGGCACAAACTATATCACGTGATTTCGAACTAAACAAAAGTGACATGGCTAAAGCAGCAGCGAGAGAAGCTGTTAACACTGTTGCGACGAGAGTATTTATGTCGCCTCACCATGGAGCAGCGAGTGGAACGCCTGTAAAAAACTTGTTGGATGCCTTGATGAGACACAAGGATCCGGCTGAATTGAAATTATTTAACGCCTTGTGCATGTTACTTAAAAAAGATACATCAAGTGGATGGGTACATGTGCCATTAGACGCTTACGACACAACTACCGCACATAACTTCCGAGTGAACCTTAGGAAGGATCAGCCAGGTGGCACGAAAATATTATTTGCAACAACTCTACCCAGAGTTAAAAAAGGAGCAACTGCGCATTATACTACTAATTCAGGCACGAGTTCTGAAAGAATGGACAGTGAAGATTATTTGTGTGATTTGTATACCACTGTATACACTGGCGTACCGGGTTCCGATAAGTATAAAGGCATTGCTGATTCTAACTTTCACACGGCTGTGTACCATAACACGGTGTTAGAAAAAATACTGAAAGCCCAAGTTAACTTAAGCCGCGACTATGGTAATACTCGCCAAGGAAACCAGTTCAGCACACCACTTGACGAATATTTCCAAGAGCTTGGCGGAAACCAGACATGGTTTAGAAAAGGATCCAAATTGTATAAACGCAATCCGGATGGTTCTGAAGAACTGTTTGATGTATCAACTATGAAGCTTGATGGATGCAAAGGCACAGGTTTAACCGATAGCGGTGATCAGTGCAAAACTGTACTTCAATGCATAGCAGATGGTGCGAATAAAGAATTAGGTATATGCTTGGAAGCTTTCAAGAAACACGATTTATGGAAAAAAGCGTTAGAAGATGCCGAATTAAACCCACAAATGGCTGTGTTTGTGCTTAAGAAACTCGGGTTTGGCGGCCGTTACGTACAAGACGATCACCATGGAAAGATAAAGGTTCCCGAAGATGTCGAACAATGGATCGCGAAGATGGCGAACCAGAACCCGGAAGCAATGAAAGCAGTTAACAGCAACGATAACATGAAACAATACCTCAAGGGATTAGTATCGTTCCTCAAAACAAATCCTGCAATTCTCAACAAAGACAAAGATATAACTCATGTCGGACATGTTGATAACAGACCGGATGAGATTAAACACTTGGGTATAAATGCATTCATCCCGCACTCTAACCAGAGAGACAATTACAAGTACACTGCTTCGTTGTTGCGAAATATGCCACGCATTGTAGCGCCGCAACTAGGTATTCATTTTGGTGACAGATATCTTGAAGTACCAAACGGACATTTTGGATCGTTTATGTCGGGAGGCAGTATGGGAGGAGGTGCTCACTACCCACAGTCTGACAATACGGACAAGATTTCGCGCATGATAAACCACCCGAATGAAAGGGGTGCATGCGCGAGCACGTATAAGGCGATGATGAAAAATGTCAAAGAGGAACTTGAATCAGTAGGTCACCATTTGGATGAGGATGATAACAGAAAAATTATGCTTGCGATCGACAATCTTCAAGCTCTTGAATCAAAATTAGGACCGCTCCACAACTTGCTCAATACATTTGTTGAAAACGCATCTGCATATGGATTTAGAAACAAAACGTTTGCTAATATAAGCAGAAATATATCTTTATCTCAGGTTAAAGATCGCGAGTCTACCTACGCATATTTGGCGAGCAATATGGATCAATTAAAGAGAGCTATCAATAATAATGCTCAATTACAGGCTAATATTGGCAACGAATTCATGGGAAGTGTAATGCCTCAACTCTATGAAGAATTGGATTCCAGGACCCCCAAATAAAAATTATAATTTTAACTGAATTATTTCAATTAAATATTTTCAATTAAATATTTTTAACTGAATTATTTCAATTAAATATTTTCAATTAAATATTTTCAATTAAATATTTTTAACTGAATTATTTCAATTAAATATTTTTAACTAAATAATTTAACCAGAAAGATTTAATAGGAATATTAAATCTTTATATCGGACAATATACTTATATTTTTCACTATTACTATGTTATAAACAATAATGGGAGGGAGTTTAATACAGCTTGTAGCACAAGGTGTGGAGGATATTTATTTAACAAAAGATCCTCAAATAACATATTTTAAGGTTGTATATAGAAGACATACTAACTTTTCACGGGAGCACAAACAATTACATTTTTTGCAGGATCCTGATTTCGGAAAACGTGTCACGTGTATAATATTACAAGATGGCGATTTAGTTGACGATATCGCAGTAGTTATTAAATTGCCAAAAGTCAAGTCGCTATCTGGTAATGACGGTATAAATATGTCGGTTGATAGTAACGGAATGTCTTTATTCAAACATAACACATTTGCATGGGTAAGACGGTTGGGATATGTGATTATAAAAAAAGTAGAGATAGAAATTAATGGACGAGTAATTGACAGACATTTTGGTGAATGGATGCATATATGGAACGAATTGACTGGTCCCAGAAATAGAGGCCATGATAAAAATATAGGTGATGTACCGGAACTCTTTAATTTTACAGAAAGCAAAAATGAGTATACTATAATGGTACCTATGAGTTTTTGGTTTTGTCGTAATCCGGGATTAGCCCTACCATTAATCGCTCTCCAATATAGTGACGTGAAATTAAATATCGAGTTTAATACAGTTGATAAATGTTACTCAGTATCACCCACCCACTATATTGAATGTACATCCGATATAGCTAACTTTAACAAGTTTGAGTATATTGAACAAAATATTGATAATACTAAGCGAGCAGGCCTTTTTGTTCATTATGACATATTGAATAAAAGACTGTATTATGTAAAACTAACACAGGAAAAACTCGTTGGTGTCGAATATGATGGAAATATAAGTTCGCTCACCCAAAATGAAATAAATACAATTTTGTCATTAAATACTTCTAGAAAATATACTATAATCGGGACAGATAGCAGATTCACAACTATGCCCAATCTGGGAGTAACATCGAAATCAAATTATATACCATCATTTGATTATCTATCTATATCTGAAAGTTACATAATAGTAGATTATATATATATTGACTCTGATGAGCGTGCTAAATTCGCAAGGTCCACTCATGACTATCTTATTGAGCAAGTACAGTTTACTCCAAGTAGTAAAATAGAAGGAACATCCCGAAAAATTAAAGTATCTTCGAATCAGCCATGCAAACTAATGGTATGGGTTGTCCAGTCCGATGATGTTGCAAGTAGTAACGATACATTTAATTATACAAATTCCCACGAACGCAAGCGATTTGATATCGGCGGTAATGTTACACTAACTGATATGGTAGGTAAAAGCCTGATTAGTTCAGAAACAATATTACTTAATGGTGTAGAAAGAGTAACACTTCGACCGTCTGAATATTTTAGATATTGTCAAATGCACCAACATTTTAAATATGAGCCATCAGAAGGAATTAACGCGTTTGCACTAGGTCTATTTCCAACGGCGCTTCAACCTTCGGCTTCATGTAATATGAGTCAGATTGAAACAGTAGAGATTTTGCTGAAAATGACCCCTGATGTAAATTTATTAGCCCCCGCGCACGGTAGAACATATTGTGTCGTGAATAATATTGCGCGAATATCAACCGGACTCTTCGGATTACTATTTGTATAAAAAAAATTATTACTGTGATTTACCATAATTTATATATTGGCAATAATCTCTTTGCTGATAAATAAGTATTAGTATGAATATGTGTTGATTACCAGGTTGGGTAAAGCAATACGAAGAGTTTCACATATTTTTTCTAGGTCTTTCCCGACAAAAAGTGTTTTTAATTGTATACAAGAGGAAAGGGATTGAATCGATCGGTAAAACCGTCTGCCAAATTTTATGTGTTCAAGGCGTTTACAATGGGAGAGGGCTTCGATGGGCTGACTGAAGTTGTAGCCGAAAGTAATTTGTTTCGTTCAGTTTTAAATAAGATGCGAGTATAGATATACCATTTATATCTAATGCATTCATTGTTCTACTTATATTTGTTATTTGCATTTATTATACAGATATTGTAAATTTTCAATTTTTACAATATGCATAATAAAGAAACAAAAAATAATCGCTGTTACGACTTTATAATTTTTATGTGTTTTGGAAGGGCTTTAATGGGTTGACTGAATTCTGAATAACGACTAAAAGTAATTTGTTGAAGGTTTGTACAGTTGGTAAGGGCTTCAATGGATTGATTGAACATGTCGCCAAAAATAATTTGTTGAAGACCTGTACATTTGGCGAGGGCTTCGATGGGTTGGTTGAAATACCAGCCAAAAGTTATTTGTCGAAGGTTTGTACAGTTGGCAAGGGCTTCGACAGGTTTATTGAATCTGCTACCAAAAGTAATTTGTTGAAGGTTTGTACAGTTGGCGATAGCTTCGATGGGTTGTTTGAACTGCTGGGCAAAAGTAATTTGTTGAAGATTTGTACAGCTGGCGAGGGCTTCGATGGGTCGATTGAACTCCCCTCCAAATGTAAGCTGCCGAAGGTTTGTACAGTTGGCGATGGCTTCGATAGGTTGATTGAACTCCCATGCAAAAGTAATTTGTTGAAGATTTGTACAGCTGGCAAGGGCTTCGACGGATTGATTGAAACTGCGGCAAAAAACAATTTGTCGAAGGTTTGTACAGTTGGCGAGGGCTTCGATGGGCTGATTGAAGCACCCGCAAAAAGTGATTTGTTGAAGGTTTGTACAGTTGGCGAGGGCTTCCACGGATTGATTGAAGCAGCCACCAAAAGTGATTTGTTGAAGGTTTGTACAGTTGGAGAGGCCTTCGATGGTTTGATTGAAACAGTAGTTAAAAGTAATTTGTTGAAGGTTTGTACAGTGGGAAAGGGATTCGATCGATTTATTGAATATGTTGCCAAAAGTAATTTGTTGGAGGTTTGTACAGCGGGAAAGGGCTTCGATGGGCTGATTGAAGTTGAAGCCAAAAGTAATTTGTCGAAGGTTTGTACAGTTGGAGAGGGCTTCGATGGATTGATTGAATCTGTCGCCAAAAGTAATTCTTTGAAGGTTCGCACAGTAGGAAAGGGCATCGATCGGTCGAGAGAACTGGTTATCAAACTCGATACAAACAAGTGTTAATTTTTTTGAGATACATTCTTGAAACAATAATTCACTGCATTCATATACGATCCATTTAGCCATATGTAATATGTAATATGATTCATTGTACCCATATTCATTGTATACATATGTCATGAAATTACGACAGTTATAGTGAACATGTTTTGATATTACACCTAATTTGTTTATTTCGTCTGGGTGTAAATAAGATGCGAGTATAGATATGCCATTTATATCTAATGTATTCATTATTTTACTTATATTTGTTACTTTATTTGTTGTGCAGACATTGTAAATTTTCAATTTTTACAATATGCATAATAAAGAAACAAAAAATAATCGTCGCTACAATTTTATTATTCTTATGTGTTTTGGAAGGGCTTTAATGAGTTGACTGAATTCTGAATAATGACTGAAAGTAATTTGTCGAAGGGTTGTACAGTTGGCAATGGATTTATTGAACTGCCTGCCAAATGTGATTTGTCAAAGGTTCGTACAGTTGGCAAGGGCTTTAATGGGTCGATTAAAATCGCGACCAAAAGTAGTTTGCTGAAGCTCGTGAAGTGGTGAATGGCTTCGACGGGTTGATTGAAGTAGCGGTCAAAAAATATATTGGCAAGTGTTAATTTCTTATCGATACAATCTAGAAACATACTTTGATCGCAGTCGTACACAACCCATTTAGCCATATGTAATCCGTAATATGATTTGTTGCACCCATATTCATTGTATGAATATGTCATAAATTATTGACAGTAATTATAGACATGTTTTGATGTACTGCCTAATTTTTTTACGTCGATCGGTCCTAAAAAAGAAGTAACTAAATAAAAACAATATATACTGAGTAATAATTTTACATTTCAATTTTTAATGTCAGTATTGTCTGTATTTTTACATATTTTCCCCGTCAAAAACAGATGATTAAATAAAACAATTGAATTTTATTTATTTACACATATATATCTATCTATAAATTTACGATATATATATATATATATATATATATGTTGACTAGATACACATCAAGATTAATTAAGAGATACCGCCTCAAAAACTTACCTTTACGAATGAATTACCATGAAAATGTAGTAAATCATTTTGAAAATCCAAGAAATGTAGGATCATTTAACAAGGACGATCCATCGGTTGGCACAGCAGTTGTTGGAGCACCGGCTTGTGGCGATGTAATGAAATTGCAGATTATGGTTGATAAAAATAATATAATAACTGGTGCAAAGTTCAAAACATTCGGTTGTGGATCGGCAATCGCTTCGAGTTCGTATATAACAGAAATATTAAAAGGTAAAACATTGGACGAGGCGAGTAATATTACAAATTACGCTATAGCCCAACATCTCAAGTTACCACCTGTTAAATTACACTGCTCGATGCTTTCAGAAGATGCTATTAAACAAGCTATTAAATCATATATATCTAAACAAAATATAAAATAATAGTATATGTCGGATTGTATCGGATACACCTCAAAAATATGGGATTATTTTGTACCGTTTAATACACTTGACACTGTCTGTTTTTCATATGACAAAACAAAGATGTTTATTGTGTCATCCATAAGAGTGGCTATGTATATAGTGGTGCTGTTTATTCTACAAGGAGATAGTAGCAGTGATAAAGGAGTACCTGAAGTATTATATAAAAAAATAATATATTATGTTCTTCTTTTGTGCATAGTAATTAATTTACTAGCATTATTAGCCATAATGATAAAAATACCAAAGTATTCTAAAAAACTAGTCTAGAGAATGTATTTTATTGATTAATTCTGTAAATTTATCTTTTGTGCTATAATCAATATTTTTCGTACCAATCCATTTTTTACAATGGGGATGATTTTTAATATAAAAATAATCATTTCCATATTTCGTACCTTCCATATAGTAGCAATATTTGGGCATTTTCTTGACATATTTATCAATGTTATCTATTCTATATTTCTCAAATTCTGATTTAATATTCATTCCCTGATCATCCACATTAAATTTTTCAAGAAGTGTTTTTTCGAATGTACATAATCCATCTGTATTCTCGCACAAAAATTTATCGGTGTTTTTATCCATTGAAAACATTCTTAAATCGTCAAAACCGCCTTTCTTTGCAATAATAAAATATTCTTTCAGTAAAATATTGCCTATCTCTGTAAAATCGCCGTTCATCGAGTAACTTGTAAATATATCAGGACGTGTGTCTTGAAGATTCCTGAGATATTTTTTTGATTCCTCTAGTTTATATCTCAATGATATTCTCTTTGAACTCGTACTTTTCCATCGTATATCATCAACACTTATAAAAAATCTATCCCCGTGACTGTCATTATTTTTTATATACCACATAAATGTTGGAAGATCTGACATCTTTATTCCGCTGCTTCTAGGTAATGTAGCCGTTCTCTTTTTCTTTTTCAGGTTTTTCTTATGTTTCTTGTCAATAGTGTCATAACTGATATTTACTAACCTATTATCAAATGGAATTCTATTGAGATGAATTATCGCTTTATCTTCTAGTGCTATTTTATTAATATTTTTATCTATTAATTTTATTAATTCGTGCAGATACAGATTAGAATCTTTCGTTTTATCTATAGAATATATACATCCTCTATCATTCACATACCATTTTTTGTCTAGTTTAGCCACAACTTTGTAAATATCCTTGTCAATGATAACTGGAAATGATTGATCTTTGAATTTTAAAGGAATTACAACATATTCGCCCATATCTGTGTCTACAAGCCTTGCGTGTTTAAACTTACTCATTATAATAATACTCATTAAAAATTGAAATATTTATGTTTTGATGGTATTAGTATATTATTATATATTAAATCAAATGTCTGAATTGAATCAAATCACCGAACAGGCCCAAGTAATGACCCCTGCAACTACCCCCACGACTAGCCCTAGGGCCTCTATGGAACCATCCGCAGATCAATCTGCCGAAACAGTTGTGCCTGAAACACCTGCAGTAAAATTGTCAGAATCTGAGCAAAAACTTCAGGACTATTTTGACGAATTTACACAATATAACAAGAGTGATCCCAGAGTATATTTCCATGCAATGGAATTTGATCGCAAATGGCTATCAAGAACTAACGCGTACGAAGTAGCATGCACCCTACTTGCCGATGCATATGTATGCTTTACCAACCGACACAATGTAGCTTCTCGCGAACTGATGAAGGCTTATGTAGGGTTGTCTACAAGCAAGGGCGTAGTAAGTGTAATGCAACTCGCACGCAAAGTTATTGATCTACGAAATAAATATCGCGGAAATTCATTCCTTCAATCCACTGTAACTGGTTATAGGTTCAGAGTAGAGTGCGAAAAAGACGAATCTAACAGCGATGTATATCTTACCAAAGACGAGACATACGTAAAACTAGATGTAGCAAAATTCAAGCAACTTGTAAAAGCATTCCGGCTGTATGTTGAGTGTGCATGTGCCAGAATGTTTCCGAGAAATCTCGAAATGAAAAAATGGACGTTTGACACTGCCACATACACTGATGACAGATCCGGCAACAAGAGAAGTTCACTCGAATTCGGAGAGTTTGCGCGTGAATTGCTAAATGTCCACTGGAAACTGTTTAATTTTAGTGAAAAACTCGTAGAAGTTGAGTCTGTTATGGTAGGAATGAAGGCAGCATCGCAGAAAGCATACGAGCAAAAGAAGCTTGACTCTTTCTCTAAAACTGCGACACTTGACAAATCCAAAGGACACACTGCGCCGTTTGACAAATCCAAAGGATATACTGTTAAGAAAAATCCACGAAGCGATGTTACACATACTAAACACAGTAGCGGGACCAGGAAATTTACAGTACTGAAACCTGTCGGTCCACCTCCTCAGGATGCATGGAAAAACGGAAATCCGGTTGTCAAAAAGGTCGAACCAGTTGTGACTTCAGATCAGAATGACGAGTCTGTTGATAAACAGACTGAACAGACTGAACAGACTAAACAGACTGAACAGACTAAACAGACTGAACAGACTGAACATACTGAACAGACTGAACAGACTGAAAATGCCGATAACGCGGAGGGTTCTTCCACTGGTCAAGAAACATCTGACACTAACCAAGATGTCAAACCAGTGCTTAAGCAAGCGAGGAAAGTCCGTGTTAAGGGAAAATCTGAGAACACGGATGTGAAAAAGAATAAGAATGATGGACAATGGCATACTGTCCGCTCTAGAAAAAACTCTGTCAATCAGAACGGCAACCGTGGTAGGAGCAATAATAATGACAACACAGGGGATAGCGGGCCGAAAACATACAGCAATACTCGTAAATACGATCGCCCTTTGCGATAAAGTGATATCACAAGTAATCGTTCAGTAATTGCTCCATTTTAGATAATTTGTCATTGGTAAGACCATTTAACATATTTACTATTTTATCTATTTTATTATCGCCGGATATATTAATATGTTTTAATACTTCACGTTCAAATTTGTCCATTTTCTTTCTCATATATTGCGGTAATTTTCGATTGTTGTATAGTTGTAAGGTTATTTCGTCTTTTAATCTATTCATGGTTTGATCATCATCGCGCTGGTGCATAAATCGCATAAATCTGTCAATATCTGGTTGATTCATTTGGCCGACAAGTTCTTTAAATTTTCTATACAAAAAATCCGATTTTGCATAGATAATATCTTCCATCATTTCATCTCGTCTATTTATAGTCCATTTATCGCCATCATATATCACGATATATTCGTCGCGTATATTGGCAATATAAATATTATGATTTTCTGGGTGTTTTTTATTAAAATGAGAATGTTCAATAAATTCACTGACTGCGCGAAACCCCCGCCCCAATATCTGCTTAAATAAATCATCAGATATGTAAGACAAATTCTCGTTACCGAATTTTACAACTTTTACATCACAATCAACATTAAGATTGTTATTAGTATTATTAATTGCACGCTTATCAATATATGTATTTACGGATCTATTATCAACAATATCTGTACTGTTACATATATTAATATGTCTAGATAGTGATGATTTATGTTTAAAAAATTTGTTACAACATCGGCAAATCAACTCATTATTCTCCTGGATTAATTGCGTACATGGAAACTTGCGATTAATATGTTTTAATAAATAAGATTTACGAATAAATGTTTTTCCGCACTTTGAACACAAATGATTAACCATATTAAAAAATACATATAAAATATTTTTTACAAAATAACCGTTAATTTCGCCAAAAATATGCGCCAAAAAACGTCGCCAAAAATTTCGCCAAAAGCTAACAAAAGCTAATTTTTGGCGTCGTTTTATATAATGTCGCCAAAAATTAGCTTAAAATAGAAGCTAATTTTGGCGTCGAAAGCTAACTTTTTGGCGTCGTTTTTGCATAAAATGCTAACTTTTAGCGCTGTTTTGGGCCAAAAATGCTAACTTTTTGGCGACGTTTTTAAGTTGAAATACTACTCTATATAACTTTTCTATTTTTACTGTTTGCGAAATACACGGGGGGGTAATTCTAGGTTTTAAATAAAATCTGGCAGAGTTTTCTCAAGCTCCCAACTTTGTTTTTTAAAAGTGCAAAAGTGCGGGTTTAAAATTTTACTATCTTATCATCATAAAAATAATTTATTTTTAATTGTTTCTGCAAAGGGGAATCGACTAAAATATATATGATTGTCCCGAAATTTATCATTTATTAAGCCATATATACGATAAATATTCATAAATATTCGTAGTTATGCACAAAATATCCGCACTATATATAAAAAAATGTACATTTGTCTCAAATAAACAGTGAATATAAACCGATTGTGTTTTTTTATCGTCATTAATTATAAATGGCAGGAGGTTTAATTAATATTGTATCTCATGGCAGTGGTGATTTATACTTAACAGGAACTCCCCAAATAACATTTTTTAAATTAGTATATCGTCGACACACAAATTTTAGCATAGAATCTATATATATCGATGTTGACAATGAATTAACATTCGGCGAAGAATCCGAAATAATTATACCCCCGCTCGGAGATGCAATACACAAAGGATATCTAGAGGTGATTATTCCAGAAATTGCAATAAAAAAATCTAGCATCGGGTTACCATCTACACAAGTATCGACATCCGAATTAAACAGAAAACTTGATAATTACAATAAAATAATAAAGTTTATGTCATTAAATACTAAAGCATATCGAGCAGCATATGAAAATATACATACTTTGAATGTAAGTCCGCTTACAGTAATTGATTCTGCGTTGGAACAGTTTCAAGATGCACCTATTGGAGGTTCAACCGGTGTAGAAACTATCAAAAGTACAATTATAAATAATTATTCAGCACTAGTCTCTGCCACGCCAGAGATATCGAGACTAGAAAATAATCTATTTGTGATACTTGATGATATTAGAAATGATATTGTCGGAGGATCTAATAAAACTAAAGATTATATAATGAATATTATAGATAATGCGATAAATAATAGCGTTAAGATTCAGAATTATTTTTTTACCGATATCATAGCGTATAAGGATCAAGTTTCAGAACAAACATCAGAGAATATTAAATTCGCATGGGTTGAGAAACTCGGACATTCGATGATTGATTATATTGATGTATATATTGGTGGTGAACGTATTGATAGACATTACGGCCAATGGATTGATATATGGTATGAATTGACTGGTAATAAAGAACAAGAAGAGATGTATTTTAAAATGATCGGAAATGTTTCTGAAATGACTACATTTGATCGAAAATCTAAACCAGAGTATAAACTTTATATTCCTCTTAATTTTTGGTTTAACAGACATAATGGATTAGCGTTACCATTGATAGCTCTGCAATATAGTGATGTTGTTATAAATATCAAGTTGGCACCGCTATCGAAATGTTGTTATATTGAGAGAGTTGTAGATACTAATGGGTCAGAAGTATTTATATCGCTTGATGATATATGGGATGACAATAAGTACAAACTTGATGCACGGATACTAATGGACTATGTTTTTATGGAGCACTCTGAAAGAAAAAAATTTGCTCAGTCGTCACATGAATATCTAATAGAAACTGTCCAGTGTCTTAAATTTAAAGATATTTTACAAAATAATGTAAGTATAAAACTAGATTTCCGGCATCCATGCAAAGAGTTAATATGGATTGCCCAAAAAACATCTTTCATAAAAGATACGTCACCCTATACAAAATCTCACCCAACAATATATTCAGTCGATTCGTCGGGAGAAAATAATCCATTTTTGGAATCATCACTGAATCTTAATAATCAGACACGAATAGATAAATTTGATGGAAATTATTTTAATTATTATCAGACACTTAAACATCGCAACACTCCGGCAGACGGTATAAATTTATATACATTCGGATTATACCCGGAAGAATTACAACCATCTGGTACATGTAACTTTTCGAGAATACCAGGTGTTGTTATGTTTTTTACACTTGACAGTAATTTATTTAAATATAATCTTTCGGAAGTCAGACCTGATGTTATTCCTAATAGTGCCGATGATATCAGGCTCGATACTGATGTAATTATTTCCGTATTTGCTATATCATACAATATATTACGTATAATAGGAGGATTTGGCGGTATTGCATTTAGCTAGAATAACTGTTTACATATACAGTTTATAATAAATCATAATTAAAGGTTTTATGTATTACAAAGACTTCATTATTCGCGCTATACAAAGAGAATAATTACAACCCCTGTAAAATGCTGCGATTAATTAAAAGTGTCGCGGCTTTACAAAGACATCATTCACACCATACAATGAGAATCCTAACAATACTATCTATAACATTCATGTGGAATGGTATTAATTAAAAGATTTATAATTAACTTTACAAAGTGTCGGTCTAGAAACAAATATGGATAGTAAAAATATTAGT
>Ga0209443_1000466_pt1 | contig 27325 bp, 21 predicted proteins | sample LauGreBMM110DCMD_2_FD_187571 | JGI IMG/M metagenome (GOLD analysis project Ga0209443, IMG submission 187571) | Freshwater lake microbial communities from Lake Michigan, USA - Su13.BD.MM110.DCMD (SPAdes) (version 2) | ecosystem: Environmental > Aquatic > Freshwater > Lake | place: Lake Michigan... | reverse complement strand
TCTCAGGTGAAGTGATTAGGTCACCTCCACCGTCCATCAGGTGGGTTTCTACAGACACTGTAGTGCCCGCCTGTTCGCACGTCACGGTGACTGACGTCGGTCTCAGAACACTCGCGGGGATATTCGGCAGCACGCCAGGCGTGAAGACGAACTCCTTTGTACAGGTCGGACTGATCTCTATCTTCATGCAGCACACGGTATCCTCGACTGTGGGGTTTGCACCTACTTTCAGCAGCAAATGCACGCTGAGCTGAGGTCCGTTTGCAAGAGCTTCCCTGGTATCCGACTCCGCTGCATCATGTATCTCCACGCCCGGCACCTCCGCATATTCCTTCACGCTGTCAAGGGGAATCTGCATGCTGTTCATCCAGAGTCGATGGCATGCTTCCATCGTAGGCAACTTGGTCTGACACCCCTGCATATGAGAAAAGGTTTTTCCAGAGGTTGTCATATTCAGACTGCGCTGTTCAGTGCATGACGAATCACACAGAGACATTTTCTCACATCTCATTAATATATCTTTTCTTGTTGCCTGCTTTCAAACTCACTTTTTTTTTGCAAAGAGTGCGGACAATTCCATTCCAAAATCAGCTTCTGTTGAGAATGCAGCTTCTGCCCCTTTTACAATTGTTTGTTGTTGCGGTTGAGCCTGTACCACGGACTGCTTCACTGTCACGGGCTGCTTCGCTCCTTCTGCCACTTTTACAATTGTTGGTTGTTGCGGTGGAGCCTGTACCACGGACTGCTTCACTGTCACGGGCTGCTTCGCTCCTTCTGCCACTTTTACAATTGTTGGTTGTTGCGGTGGAGCCTGTACCACGGGCTGCTTCGCTTCTTCGCTCCCTTTTACAATTGTTGCTTGTTGCGATGGAGCCTGTACCACGGGCTGCTCCACTGTCACGGGCTGCTCCACTGTCACGGGCTGCTCCACTGTCACGGGCTGCTCCTCTGCCAGGCGAGTCTTCTTCTGTGAAAGAAGTAGCTTCTCTCTCTCTACCTTTTGTTGCATATTCACTAACTCCGCTTTCTTTTTCCTTGGTGCTTCTGCCATATTCGCTAACTGCTTGGTCTCTTCTTGCATTTGATCTACAAGGGCCTGGTTGTAATTATTTTTTGCTTCATTACTAGTTGGTTTTTGATCACAAATTTTTCTCAATTCCTGTACACGGGCTTTCAGCCCTGTCAATTTTTGATAATCTCTTTTTTGTTCTTTTAGACACACAATGGGATGCTCATCTTCAATTTTTTGGTCATTCGTATGCTTAATCCGTGGCATAAAGTGTTCAAGAAAACCTTTGTTGTCCGTATGATTAATCTGTGGAACATATTGTTCAAGAAAACCTCTCTTGTCCGTTTTGATTGGATTTTTCCCTGCATGTTCCTTTTCGCGCATAAGACTTTGCAACACACGTTGACATTTAAAGTACGAACACTTTGAATTTTCATGTTCTCCGGAAACAGGGATGCCCTTCCACACTGGTGCAAAATTTATTTGCAGAAGCTGCCCTTGCATTTGCTCTAAGTCGTTCATTGGTGCTTTAGCTTCCGAAAAACTATTTTTTTTTGTGTATGTTTGACCAATGTGCCAGTATCCATGAAATCTGTAATTCATTGAATGTTTATACATTACTTCACTTGACAATCTTCTGTTTGCTTCATTCTTTCTGTTTTTTTCGAAAAAATTTTCCGATGTGAACATTTCTTCGGCATTCTCATGTTGCCGCAAATAATTTTGAAATTCTTTGTCCATTTCCTTCAGGTAGTTAGGACACTCTTCACAAAAAGAGAACGTGTCGGGTACCAGCTGTATCACACAGATTAAGTCTTTATGCATCGTAATTGTTCTCATAACTGTGTTTTTGTAGTAGTGATTGAGAGTGAACACGCGTTTGTGTTCGTTTGAGGATACGGTGACTGGCGCAAGTTTCAGAATCAACATATCGCCAGCACTGATGTTCATGGATCTCCAAATATTCACGAGATCTCTGTTCTGACCGTCGACTGTCAATGTCGTGTAGAAACTGCTTGCTGCTTGGACTGGCTTGAAACCTACTTCGTGTTGACCGCCTTGTTTTTCTGACATCGAACATATACCCATGGGAATTATTCTGGTTTTCACCATGTGCTGAAAAGTCAAATAAACAAAGGTATCGACAAAAGATATTCGATCATGAGTGTTTGTCAGTTTATCACAATATTTTTTCGCCGCATCTACTTTGCCGTAAATGTCGAAGCACTTGCAAAGCATCCCCCAGGAACAAGAATCTTTTGTGAAAGTTCCCTCGGACAAACAAACATAGGCAATATAATTGTGTAATCCTGTCAGCAAATAATTGACTGTGCATATGTTACAGAAAATGTTGTAATTCGGCATGCTATCATCTTCAGTCTGCATCAGAAAGTTATGCGGACCAGGGGAGAGCATGAACCTCTTGTGTCTGACATTCAATATGAAAGCAATATCTCCCATGTCAATTCCGTGTGACATCATAAAGGGAGCGGTCGTGTTGTGGTTGGGTTCAGGCAAATAAACAGGTGGAACCACAAACTGTTTGCGGTGAGGAATTTGCTGATAATTGCGGTCCGAGCCCATGCGGCCGTCCTTGGGTCCTGCGTACGGCTCAATACCCGACAACAGGGAACCATTGAAGTTGTACCGACCGTCAGCATCTCCATTGATCCCCTCAGGACCATCAAGAGTGGTCGGAAGCGGCCCGTCGCCGTTGATGCGCGCATCTGTGAACCTTAGGTTACCCGACAATCCTCCGAAAAAGTCGGACATGTACGTACCATTGTTATATACAGTATAGATATTAAACAAATCTTCTTGGACGCCACTTGAGACAAAAAAGAATAAAATCTACATGAAGGCAGTCGCAAATGGGAGCGCATATGGCTAGTATACAAAAAAAGAACTGCCGCAAGCGCAATGTACAAGCTGAATCTAGAACAACAAAACGACAAAAAACAAAAATGAACATGGCAACTCCAAATGACCTGATGAGCATTTTGAAGGCTCACCAAGAAAAGTCAACCGATGTCTGTGAAGAGTCTTCGAGTACCTCTGTGTGGATGGCCCTCCATGTCGTTCTGGATCACACGACGTTCGAGAACTCTCTGCTTCGGCACGATTTGAACAATAAACAGGAACAGCACATAGTGCCATTGGTGACACGTGCATACGAAGAGTCCTTCATGAGAGAGTGTCAGCTGCCTCAGGACAAGCCGTGTAGCTTGGGAGAATTTTGCGAATGCAACTTTGTAGACAAAGAGCAAGCTTTCGTGGGCGTGGCATTCGTGATGCCTGATCTGCGATCCGCGGACAACAACATGTGCATCCTGTGTCTGCGCAAGTTGACGCAGATGCTGTTCTATCGACTTGTCAGCACAAACTATAAGACATCTCAGGTGGTCCAGATTTACGGCAATCTATGCGGCAGGCCAGGAGAGTATCACCCCTCCGCTATGCTTGTAATGCCGAAACATGGTCCTGTGCACAGCATGCCTTTGCCTGTCGTCGCACATCAGCGCAGCAAGTACCGCGTGGTCGTGCGAGACGGCTCACGACACCTGCAGCAGCTGCATGTGTATCATGAGGATTTTCATTAGGCCTGCTCTCGACACAAGGAGCGCTTTCGGAAAAAGACGACACGAGCAAACGGAACTGGCAGAAGTGCCGTATCTTCCATGATGTGGAAAGCACCGAATGCAGCGTGTTTAAACACGGTCTTGTCACAAAAGCGGTCTTGAGTGGGCTTTCAGAATACGAGGAATATTCTGTACTCCCGAAAATTAATGCGAAGATCCAAGATCTTCTCACACGAGAAAGAAATGGAGAATACGTGTACTCAGAGCTGGACAGGTTGATTACCATCAGTCTTTTACCGCCTTCAATTCAGCAGATATGTCTGGACAAAATCCAGATAGAAGCACACCACTTGTTAGGTTCAAATTCTCTGGATGACATTGGGCATATTATCCGCGACATCATGATTCAGAAACACAACAACGAAGTGATGTTCAAACTATACCATTACACAATGCCGTTCATCAAACACAACAGGCTGAACTTCCCGCCAATGCGCCACGTCTCTATGAACCTGCTCAGACACTTGATGCAAATAATTGCGCTGACCTGTCTCGGCTTACATCGACGAGATTGCAAAATGCCTACATGGAACATTCGTGTGAAGCTTTTCAAGTTTTTTACGAAACTACACACCTGCGGCACGCTGCAGGATCTCTATGTTTTTTGTGAACATCACAACTATCTTTTACGTCTGGCGTTGATGGAAAACTTTGTGAACTATACCAGCCAACACATGGCGCAGGAAATACGTGTTATATGCATGTACATGAAGTGGACCAAGTTCGAGCCCTTGAAGATAGAGCGTCTGGTGAACTACATTACAGACACCTTCCGCACTAGTGCTCTGCAGAACGAAAATCTGGATTGGGCTCTATGTGAAAACAAGGCACAGATGGCAATAGAGCGCTGCAACCGCACATGCAAGTCGCAGGTGATCGCACAGCAGAAAAATGTTCCCTACATACACAGGAGCATAAATGGCGTGCAGTTTCGACAGTTTCTCAGCACGAACATTGTCAGACAGTCCGAGCTGATGCACGAAATGAGCAGCGGGAACATGTTCGAAACAGCCATCCGATGGAATATGAATGCATGTATACGCAAGTACCCCCTTCCTGTCAAGCTACAGCACATGCAATACAGCGACATGACCAGTGTCTCTCTGACACAAAACAATAACGGCATTCACAGGCGCTCAATGCTGTACTTGTGTCTTGCGTGCAACCAGGATAATCCGGGCACGAGCAATAACATGCGCCTCGACCACGAGCTCAACGCCATATGTGTGACGTGTAACTCGAGCGCCTTTGTGTTTGTCGCTGATACTCTCGGACATCTCGTCAAGGTCTACAGACACTACTACCACTACTGCCACATCTGTCGCCACGTGCACCCATGGACAGGAATAGGCAGTGAGTTCTTTCAATGTCGGTACCGGCGTCCAGACAGCAAAGGCCGCCACTGCGTTGTGTGCTTCCGGAGCATGCACCTCTCACAGCATTCCGTCTTTGACAAGCGACTGGGAGTCATGCAGCAGGTGTTCTTGTGCAGCAAGCACAACCCATCGCCATTGCAATTGCCGTACGCATACGACCTATGCTCTCTGCGGATGCTTGTGAAGCACACGAGCTCTTGAAAGAGAAGAGAGCGCTGCGCTCTACAGATTTATGTGATACTATAGTGCATTTATTTTGAAAATAAATTTACTGTTCCACACATTGCTATTTACGGCCCATATGTTCATGCCGAGAAGCGCACTTGTACTGTTTGTTCTTCTTTTGGCTGTGCACGCCATGGCTGAAAATTGTGTAGTGAATAAAAGGCTGCCACTGTTTGCCCTCGGCGTGAAGCGGAAGGCATCACGGGAGATCCCGAGGGAATTTTTGCGTGCACCTCTGCTTCCAGGCACGGCGTGCTACATGTCGCGCCTCGCGAGGGTACAGACTCAGCGGACAGAGGATCCGACGCCGATTGCCACATACTCGACACAAATGTGCACGCGCAGCAACAACACGCACGTCAGCTGTGCCATGCTTGCTCAAAATGACCTGGAGCCACACAAGAGCACGCAACATCTCCACCACTTCACAGCAGACACGCCGGGAGATGCTGTCATGGACACGACAAGGAGTCACGGGCGAAAATCCCTGTGCTCGTCGTGTGAGCGGAAGCACGTATCCACCGTCATGACGCGTCTCCTGCGCGCGTCACCAATCTTGCAGACCGCCAAACGCCAGCTCGGCGTCGGAGTGCCGCAACGCATCAGCACAGCGCGGCTCGTCGCCTCGCAGCTGCACCGTGACATCTGCGGCGCGAACAGAACATGCCCTCGCCTTCAAAACATGATGAACGGCACATGCAAGCAAGACAACTGCCTACACCGCAAAACATTCTTGACGTCACTGTTTGCGCGGGCTGCAAACAACGTGACACGGCATACCCCTCAGTCTCTTGCCTCACGAGAGACACACAATGATCTGCTTTGGAACCGCAACTGGGTGTTCTGTGCACACAAGCAAAATTTGTCAGCGGCAGATGCGGCCGACGCCACAGAGAGAACAAACTTGTGCAAGGGCTCTGTTCCTAAGAGTGATTGGCTGAACCACAAAACACGCTCGCAGAAATGCGCAGCGGCCGTGTCAGAAAATTTTCAGGAGGACGCTGTGTCCATCAACTTCTGTCTTTTGAACACCGAAACCCAGAACCTCTGCCGTCTCATGAAGACATGGCAGCAGAAGACAGAAAAGATTCTTTGCGAAGCTGCGGGAGATTGTCCCGTGACGGACTTCTTCTACACTCCAACCACCTTCAATATGCAGGAGCAGGAGTTTGTGCATACCACCGTCCTGCGCTTCTACGAAGTTGACGCTGGCAGAATCTGTTCTTCGACCGAAAACGCACAGGGCACGAGGCTGCCTTTGGACGTAAAACTCACAAACATTGCGAGACTCAATCAGTGTTCTTCTACCCAAATAGAGCCACTACTGATCATCGTCGAGCAGTTTCGCACGGCCAAGAGAATGGCTGTTCTCATCGCATACCACGGGATCCGCGTGTGCTTTCGCTTGGCTGAGGTGTTTGTGGCCAGCTTTGCTGACAGCATATCCATAGCGGCAAACACTGCCTCAAACGCTATCGAAGTCGCGGCCTCGCGCTTGCTGAACGAGATCGTCGCGCTCATGCAGGTCATAGGTAACTTCATTGATCATCTGGCCTCAGCCGTCTCAGAGATTGCCTTGAGCAGGGGTGTCGGAGGTTTCTTGAAGGAAATGATATACACGATGTGTGTTATTGTAGAGTGGATTTACAATAACATATGGGCGAAGATTCTCTGTCATGTTGTTGTCTTCGTTTTGGAACTTGCAGGCCTCGTCCTACAAATATGGAAATCCCTTGTTGATGTAATGGAACGTATTGGCATTCCCGTGGACGATATCAAGACATTTATCAAGGCAGTTGAGCTTATACAATTTACGGTCCGCGAGGCCCTGAATGAATGTGAGGAGAAGGATTTTGAGTGTGCATTAGAGCCGAGCCCCGCGACGGACGACCAACAGGAAGGCGCGCTGCCCATGCCCACGCGCTGCTGGTCTACATACATCAGCTTCTATGGCGACAACCAACGATTATCGTGCACGCGGGCCGACACCTGTCTGGCCAGTTCTCTCGGCTCCGACCTCGTCCAGTGCGGCGCGTGCGAGCCGCAGAGTAACCCCGGCATCAGCGACTTCGCCTGCGACTACCTCACACAAAAGTGCACGTGTGCCGTCCCCAGGTTTTCCAGTACGGAGTGTCTCGTGAACGAGGACTGTTGGCATAAAGAGTCTGTCTCCAGCTGTCGCCTCCTCAACGAGGACTTGCTGACCTCGCGCACCTCCGTCCCGTGCGACGAATGCAACTCCCTGCGAATCTGCTACCACAGCGACCTTAGCGACGTCGGCGTGTGCGCGTGCGGAGTGCAGATGCACAATTTCCAACAATGCTCGGCACAGCAGGCGTCACAGCAAGACTCTTTCTCCCTGATGTTGAACAACCTATGCCTTTACACGCCCACGGCCGACAAAAACCCCTCCTTCGTCGCCGAGTTCGCGCAGACGAGCGTGATCGCGTGCCAGAAGCTCGTGCCCTCCGAAGCCAGTTGCGCGTTGTTGTGGGACTACAACGTGCACCTGGTGCGCGGCTACCGCAGCTCGGGGAGACGCCTGCTTGCCAGCGGCGACCGCGCACCCGACAGTACTAACTACACAAGCGTACATCCAGCGTGCCTCGACGCGCTCGTCTCCGACTCGCTCCCGCACACGCGCGCCAGCTGCCAGGCCCTCTTCGATAGCAGCAGCGCCACGCTTGCGCTCCTCGGCCTCGCCCGCCAGCTCCCGCCTTGTGCGCTTTGCAGTTTCGACGACGCGCTCGACGCCACCCGCCGCAATCCACTCGCCGTCTTCAGTGTCGTCAGTAACCCGCACACACTGAGCACGGTCTTGCGCCGCCACGGCCCCTTGCATCGATTCAATAAACTCTTCGACAGCCTGCACCTCGGCGTCCGCACGGCAGCCGGGCGCATCAGCGCCGCAAACGCTGCGGGCCTCGTTACCGTCGAGCGGGGCGCGGACTCTGTCGTGGTGCACGTCGACGACACAGTGATCCCTCCGCCCGTCGCCCGCGCCCTCGAGGCTTGGGTCTCCGAGGTCGTTCTACAGAGCGAGCCGCGCGCTGCCGGAAACGCGGGCGCCAAGGCCCGCGACGCGAAACCAAATGCGAGTCACCACGAGCGTTCGCAGCACACCAGCGGCGACAGCCACCCCCGCCGCCTGCTCCTCTTCCAGGAGCTCGTCCTCGCTGTCGAGGAGCGCGTGCGCCAAGGCTGGCTTCAGGCCGACCGCTTACACGAGGCGTTTGCGCAGAGTGTCACACAGATACTCACGTACCAGCACCTTTCCAGAAACGACAGGCCCTCCGAGAACGACCTGTGGTTCTCGGAGTCCGGCGACAAGTGCGACGAGTTGAGCGAGCTGCTCCGCATCACCATGCGTGCCAGCGATGGCATCTTGCAAGGCTGGCTCACGCTCACACACCGCCGCGACGAGCTCCAGAGCAAGCCCGCAGAGACGCTGTCGCAGGCGTGGCCCAAGCTCATACACCCCACCGGCGCCGACGCACTCCCGGCGTACCTCTTCGAGCCCCAAAAAAGCAACGACTTGCTCCTCAACCTGACAACCGACGCCGTCAACGCCACCCTCGACGCTCTGAACATTACGCCCAGCATATTCTACGACCTTGTCTTCTCTGCTGCCAGCATCGCAAACACCTCCTTCACATGTCCGTACGAGGCGGTGCAGACGTGCAGCAGCTGGCGTGTGCGTCTGTGGCACGGCTTTATCATCATCTTCTTCTACTTCAGCATAGCAGCGCTCTCCATCAGCGCAACCGGCCTGTCCTTTGTCTCGAGCATCTTATTGGCCAACTTGTTCCCGCTGGTGCTCGCACAGCTGTGCTATGGGTACACGTGGACTTGCGTGCCCATGATCCCGGTGTGCGCGTGGCAGGACTTCACAGAGTCCGTGAATGCTCTGCTACCTCTCTCCCTCGACGTCCCAGACGACCTGAAGAAGACAGGCCTCGAGTGCCGCGACTACAGCCGCTGCTTACCCTCCACGCCCTGTCTCTTTCTCCACCGCTACCCTGCCCCCGAGTGCCTCAAGAGCTGCCGTGACCCGCCATTCGCCTACACCTCCGCTTCGAGCGTCCTGGCGTGGGGCTTCGCGGAAATCTGGTTGCTCGACCCACGGACGACGCAGTATGCCCTCAACAAATCTCACCACGTACCCTTCTTCGACCACGCGCACTTCAATCGCCTGGTCAAATCGCACATCGTCGGCCTTCGCAGAGCCGGTCCCGAGTTTAACCGCGCCCAGCGTTTCTGCGCCGGCCTCAGCGCGTACTTGCTCATCCCTTACCTCGTCCTGCTGCTCTTCGCAATCGCCTTCCTCTCAGCCTTGATCCCCCTCCTCGCGGCGCAGCTGTATCCCTTCCTTCTCCTCGTCTTCTCCCTCTTCACCGCCGCCAGCGCCGATGCCGAACCTCTCGCATACGACAAACAAAGCTCTTAAAATTATTTTTTTTGCCCCTTTTGGGGGGGGCAAAAACAAAGGTTTTATATATTTAGTTTTTTCGCTCCCCTTCTTCCAACGTGAAAATTATCAGCAGAATTAACCTACACCTCCATATGCTCTTTCATCGCATTGAGCGGCGATCTCAGCATCGGCCTCAGCCCTGTCCTGCTGATCCCGCCATTTATTATCTTCTTCTCCAGGCTCTCTCGAGTCGTCCGACCATTCTTCAGAATCTTGGAAATCGATATCGTCATCTTCTCTGGCTTCACCGGTGGTGAAGTGTACAAACAGATCTGCATCAGGAATTTTTATTTCCAAGCCAGAGAATTTTGCACGCCATGTGTTCTTTTTTTTTAAGTCTCTATCTTGACAATGGACCCAATCGTTATCGCCATGATCTAATGCCCATTTTTTCATACTCTTCTTCCAGAAAAATTTATATAAATGCATGTCTTTCTTAAGTTTCTTGACGTCTAAACTATTGTGGAGTTGTACCCACGACTCTGTGTGATGTTGCCGCATATGTTCCAGCATATAACCGTCTTTGATAAGCTTTATCCAGTCCTGAGGTTCAAGGTGTTCCAAAGTGTTGATCGTTGACTGGCTAAAGATGTCTGTGATATGAATTTTTTTGTCACCAAGTTGGAACGTTGGTGTTGTCTGCATATTTGAGACGGATTTCACGCGAAGCAGATTTGTAATAGGTCCACAATGGTCAAAGAAGAATAAATATTCGTTTTTCCATTCAGAACACCAGCAGAGCAAGACCACGCTTTCTTCTAGCCCAAGCAGAAATTTGTGTAGTCCTTCACGTATTGTTTCGTTTGTTGATAGGTGTTCAAGTATCACTTTCTCGCACGCTAATCTTTTTTGAACTTCATACATCTCAATCTCTTTTTTTAAAAAAATTTGTAACTGCAATTGCAACTCACTATCAAATGCTTGAGGGTGAGTTTTTTTATCTTGACATCTGTGCCACGCACTGTAATAATGTAACACAAGTTCCCTCATATCATGACTATGTCGGAATACTCGAATGAAATAATGTGCCAAGTTCTCGTTCTTGTAATGACGACTGTGTTTATCAACAATGTGTTCATCACCACTTAATTTGTCGAACTCTTTTTTGGCAGATTCGTAAAATCTTGCATCATGCGAGTGCACAATTGTCTTGCACGCATTAGCAACATTATTACACAAATGTCGGAAGAACAAGACGACTTTTCTAAAGTCTTGAACACTTTCATTAACATTCATTGGAATGTCCCGAGTCCCATCAGTAGCAACAGCGCCAGCAACAAAGCCGGGGCCTTTGGTCACCATGAATCTAGAACACAAAGCTGAGTTTATGAGCATGACGAAAATATCTTTAATATTACTCACGATAAATGTGACATTGATTTCACCAACCTGTATATCAAATCAATGTCACATATCAAAACAACATCGTCGCTGACAAGAAAAACAACGATATAGAGAAAGGGGACATTACTGTCAAAAAAATGAGCATGTAAGTGTCTATAAAAGACGTTTTGTGTTCATGGATTATATTGTGCACGCCGTGACGAATTCAATATTATTTAAACCGCCGCCGAGGCAGACGAAGTCTATTTTTCCAAGGGATGCCAGAAACACGTTTGCGCGTGCTCTGTCTACCGAGCAGATCCACTGTCAATTGACGTGTCCGTGGGACTCATGTTCCACCTTGGAAAATTACATACCGACAACAAAAATTATTTTGTATCTTCATGGCAACAATGAAGACATAAACTCGAGCAGAACTTATAGACAATGGATCTGCAACCATGCCCATTTGAACGTTTTGACTTGCGACTATACTGGTTATGGTTTTAGTACCGGAGAGACTTCAGAAGAAGGGATGCATGATGCGGCATCAGCTTTATTAGACCTGGCCATGAGCAAATTAAATCACACCCCTGATCAGATTATAGTCATCGGCAAATCAATTGGCTCCACGCCCGCAATCAGCCTGGCTTCAAATGTACACATGAAAAATCTCTGTGGACTTATTTTGCTTTCGCCAATCGCAAGTGGAGCAAGATGTCTATCCTTCAGCCACCGCCTGCCGGCTTACGTATTGAAAAAGTTAGATGCTTTACTATTGCCTAATATCGATAAGATTAATGCAGTACAGTGTCCCATACAGTTTGTACATGGATTACAAGACCAAGTTGTCCCGTGTTCAAATTCGTATTCTCTCATCACAGCCCACGGGAAAAGATTGTACACAGATCCTTGGTTTGTAGAAGCCGGACATAATGACATAGAATCGCGATACACGTCTTCTTTCTTACACAAAATTAGCGATTTTGTAGAAGTTTGTACACAGAGAAGCGCAGTCACAGTGCCCTATCACGACACACACGAGCTTCTTGTGAATTATGAATAGTTATAAAACATTCATAATATATGGTGGTGGTACTAAAAAAGATGGTTCGGAACACGAAGGACTTGATGGAATTTGAGATCTCCTTGCGAAAACTTTATAACACAGCGTCTGGGGTGTATTGCCAGGCACTGATGACTACCGCGTATTTGAAGTGGAGCAAGGACTTGAGGAACCTTTTATGTGCAAATACTGAGAATGCTTGCATCGAGACATTCTTGCCAGGGTTCAAAATCTCCTATTGCGCCAATGAGTGCGTCGCTCATCAGATTTTACCATGTCATTTTCAGAAAAAATCTGCGGAGATAATGACTTTGAAACGAAAATTTTATTCAGAATTGGAGAACAATGACTGGGAGAAAGAGAAGCTGCTTTGATGCATACAATTTGTAATATGAAACGTATTTAAGAAGGTTGAACTATGTCTTTCTCAACTCCTGAAATGACCGGAGATGGTGTGATACCGCCCCTCTCAAAACAAAAGGGTAACCCATCTATAAATGCAATGAATTACGACAATCAACGGAGATTGACCATGAGTCCGTGGCATCTCGGAGCGCCGGCCACGCCCAGTCCGTGGCAGCTCGGAGCGCCGGCCACGCCCAGTCCGTGGCAGCTCGGAGCGCCGGCCACGCCCAGTCCGTGGCAGCTCGGAGCGCCTGAAAGTCAGATGTGCTCTTATGAAAACTACACACGTGGTGTTCCATGGCCTGGAGTTGTTCCCATGGCTTCAGGACTGGCACCTGTGCACATCAATGTAATATCTGAATCCGAAGCAAACAACACCGAAAAAATTATTCCCACAAAGTTGACAGGTGATGAGCAGTCTACGCAGAAATCATCCACTCATTGGCATTCAGCTGAAGAACTTGCAGAAGCACTATTTCCTATTCGACACGATGAACATTTCTCGCAAAGTATGCATGCCAAGATACTCGAGAACCACAAACTGGCAATCGAAGACTGTCATGACAGCATACATAAGTGTCATCAAGAACTCAGTAGTAGTAAGAATGAAACCCGTAGCGTTCGTCAAGAAAGCAATATTTATAGAGAGGCACTTCAAAACCATAAGACATCAATTGATATGTCTTGTGGACTATTGGAGCTCCAGAGCAAGAAACTTGCACTCACTGCCGGCTTTGCCGAGCATCAAGCAAAAAAACTTGTAAAATGTGAAACGGACCTCAGGCAAAACAAAAATATGACCGAAGAACTCACAAGAAAATTGCAGCATAATTCAAATTGTCTAGTAGAAGTCGAGAATAAGACTCAGAAGACCGAGGTCAAATTCAACGACATTCTTGCGAAGCAGCAGGTTGAACTTCAGGACTTCAAAAAACAAATAGACACCCATCAAAGTTTGAAGGAAAATCAAGCGCTAAAACGCGACTTTGAAAACGTCAAACTCCGGATCCAAAAAGACGGTCCTTTGACAGAAGCCAAACTTCGGGAGTTGCATCTCAGAACTTCACAACTCGAGCTTGACGGAAGGAAACTCGAACAAAAATTTGATACTCAACTGAATAGTTTTAAACACGAAGTGCTCTCCACATTGAACTCGCGAGCACGTGAAGTCACCTTCGATCATCTCACGGCGCCCAGACGCAAAGGTCAATGACGCACCCTCAACACTGATGCACTATCTCTGTGTCTGAACATTATCGCTTGTTGTGACGAAACGCTTCCAGCGTCTCCATCCTCATGTGATTCTTTCTTTTTTTGCATTTGGATCACTTGTATTGCAATAAAAAAAACTACAAGAACTATCGAGGCCAGAACAATCGTACTGTATATTGTCTTGTTAATTGCACATGTAGAGTCTCGCACTGAAATCTTTTCCAGAGTGTTATCGTACTCTAAGGTTAAGTGTGCGTCTATCAGTCCATTCTCGGTGGGCACAGAGCCCCCCAGAAACGCGAGGACGACTATTTTTGCCGTGTTTTGAAGCATTGTCTGTTTGGAAATCACGATGTGTGTGTCGTCTCTGTGTATTCCAGCAGTTGAGTTCATCAGTACACGAGAGTGATTGACAAATGTTTCAATGAGCTTCAATGACAGACATTTGCGCTCCTGCTCTTTGCAATTGTCAATTTGTATCAGATCACCGGTAGACCTCAGCAGATATTTGCTCAGCAATTCAAGAACGTCACAACATGCAATCCGAATATATTTTTCCCCATTCTGTAGATTTGTGTCATTCACTTGGGCCGATGTCCCACCAACCAAGAAGATAAATATCAGCAAACCAAACTGTTTGATTCGCATGATATCATTTTCGTTAATATGTCATGTTCCGAGATCAATATGTTGACTGATCAGTAAGCACGTCACTGTCAGGTATGTTGTCGACACGATTGCCCAGAACCAGATTCCAGTGCGAAGGTACACAGAGTCGCTGTCTTTTGCAGTCCACGTGAATGAGATAGAAAATACGACACAAAACAGAAATGAAGTGCAGACCCAGACCAATATTTCTGCGACATCAGTTTTCCGATTGAGGTCTCCGGGTTGGGCTTTCGGAGTGACAGTAGTTTGATTTTTCCGAAACGTCTCTTGCATGACGAAGAGAGAGTAGGCGTGCAAAAGGACTCCCATACATAGAAGAACCCACTCTGTAATGCATGCGTAAAACACGATTTGGGCAAACACCGAGTGTGCAACCCATAATATAAAGAAGAAGATCATCAACGTCAGATAATAATTCTTACAGATGCCGTACTCTGTGTGTTCACCACCAGACAAGTGCGCGTAGTAGCACATCATTGAGTGCAAAAGAAAGAAGATACTTATTGAAGTCACGGCCGAACAATAGTGGTAGAACTTTTCTGTCGGCGACGGTGAGATGCTTCGGAATTCTACTACCGAGGCCAAACTTATCACAAAGAAACTTGCCATCGATGCTGTCATCAAGGCCACCCTGTCTCGCTGCAAGCCGTGCACACAGTGAGCACCCCTCTGATCATATACCACACGCAGAAAGTAGTACAGCAGTAGGAGTATCTGTATTTGTATGGACGACACGAAGCCCCAACTGACATAAGCATACTCGTGCAGACAGGCAGCAATTTGGGTGCTGATAAATTGCAGTTGGTACTTATCAAGCGGGGGGTCGAAATTTTCATCGTTTGGAAAGACAGGGTTGTCGGTGATGCATGTGCCAGTGATGAATATGAGGACACATAACACGAATGTCGTGGAAGATAAAAACATCAAGAAGGCGTGAATAAATTCCCAGTCACGTGTGGTGAGGGTGACCCCCATGGTACATCTTCGCGTTTATATTGTTATTTTCATCGACTCGCTTAGAACATAAAAATATTATATTCGAAGAGGCGGTGTGGCGTTGCACAGACATGAAGTGGAATTTGCATGGCAAGCGCAACAAATGTAGCAGGGTTCAATCAAGTATCGTCAATGACTTTCGCATAGAACTAGACAATATTGATGCTTCAAGGACCCTGAACTCAGATGCCGCGCAAGTACACAACCTTGTCGGCACGTGTAGAATTATATCGACACTTCCGTCGTTCAATTTGCTCGCAGTAAGCAACTTGCTTCCAAATTCCATCTTTGAAAAACAAAAATTTGCCGCCATAACGATACGCCTCGGAGAGCCCACGTGCACTGTCCTTCTTTTCACATCGGGAAAGATGGTGCTCACTGGTTGTAAGTCCTTGTTCGATTGCATGCTCGCCAGCAAAATCGTGACTAATCTGCTTATTGACGGTTTTCCGGGCATAGTTTTCAAGCTTGAAGACGTCAAGATACAAAATATAGTAGGCAACGCCCTTTTGTCTATGGCAGAGAACGAAGTCCTCGATCTTGATGCATTCTACAAGGATTACAATATCTTTTGCACGTACCAACCAACCATGTTTCCGGGGTTAATTTACAGGCCCGTCCACCTGCCTGTCGTCTTCCTCATATTCTTCTCTGGAAAGATAGTAATCACTGGTGCAAAAACCTTGATGGATGTATACGGCAGCTGGAGCTCTTTCCGCGAAATCCTTCGTAATTTCACAAAAACAAACGTGCATTTGAAAGCGAATCACTCTGATGCAAGCATGGAACACCGAGGAAGAATGAATGTTAGTGTCCCCGTTGCCCTCAAGCATCAAGTGAAATTAATTAACATTTTGGAAAGTGACTTTACAACCGTGAACAAAAAGCTCGAAGAGCGTACGGTTTGTAACATAGTTACCTATTTGCAATTGATGTTATTGAAGCTCGACAGACAAGGGTTGAGATCCAAAAAATTAATACAAAAAGTCAAGCTCAGCGAAAGTATCAAAGAATATTCATCATTTGTCTCTGAAAGCGAAAGTATGGGGCAGCAGTAAAGAGACGCTAATACAACCACTTTGCTGATTCGTGGAAGACGAGGTGCTTCTGGATTTCAGACGGGTAGAGTGTGGCGCAGATGACGTGGAAGATGTCGTTGTCCAACGAGAGCAGGGGGCTGCGTTCGCCGAGGCGTTGGTGTAGGCCCATGGCAAGGAGGAGGAGTATGTTTTGAAACTGACCACATGAGAATACAAACTGATTGTCGTCGGTGTAGAAAGTGAAGTTTTTGACGAGGAGGCCAGAGACGAAGCCCAAAGACATGCTGTAAATGCCGAAGGGGCTTGCTCCGGAGAAACATTGCCGGACCTCCTGCTGCATGATGCTCGTCATTTTCGACATTTTATCTTGCGAAGCAAAATTTACGTTCAGACCGCCAGTCACAGGTGTGACTGACACCTCGTCGAAAATTCCAAGGGTATTGTATACTTCCTCAAATATTGTTGCGGCGCTTATGGCGCGCGTGCATAAGAAGTTGGACACGGCTTGGCACCACAGGGGCTCGTTTTGTTTTGTGAGACCCATGATGATATCTGGACCGCGTTTCCGAGCAAGATTAATGGTAAGCGGAAACCAGTGCATTCTGCCCAGCACTGGCGACATGTGCAGTAATTTGCTGTTCTCGTCCATCAACACCGCAGTCGACAAGCATTTACAGAAATCATCCGTTGCCTTGTACACCAATTCGACGAACTCTTTCCAGTTTTCATATTCGATTTCCGGGGTCGTTAGCTGGCTGGCTTGGCAAATGTTACGCATGAACGTAAGTTTTTCTCCGGAGGACCACTCGTCTCGTTCTCGCTCCCCTCGCACTGGCAGACGCGCGACAGTACGGGTTAACGAAAGGGCCATGTTCGGCTTTTCACAAATAGCCGTAAGGGTTTGAACCAAGAATGATTATGATTCTTGAATAAAATTCCAAAAACACGTGCGATATATATGGCGTAGTTGCGCATGAGTACACCCGTACCCTTGACAGGCTACCAGAGCGTGTCGCTCTTTGGCTATTTTCGCCAGCCCATACTTGTTCTGAGCTGGCAGGACGTGAAACAGAATCACTTCACGTGGAGGCAGCTGCGCCAGCTAGCACTTGAAGCAGAGACACTTAAGTGTCTCCAGCCGGACAAACAAGAGTGGCTGCAACGCGGAGGCATCCAACTTATCGACCTGCTTGACATGACGGTGTTCCCCGTGAATCCCCTCACAGACTTCGGCGTCGACATCGCCGAGCTTTGGTCAATGGGCTGTACCACCCCCCTGATGGTGAGCATGGGCATTAAATTCGAGCACCTGATCTCAAAGGGCATCACGCCACAGGTCATGGCCGCCTTTCAACTACCTCTCAGCAGCTGGACCGAACTCGGCTTCGGTGTACGTCACGCCGAGCATATGCGCCCTGAAGATACTGTTCTCGTCTTCGGCATCGAGAAGGCCGAATTTCTGCAAATATTGCACACATTTGAGACCCAGAAAATGGACTTAAATTGACGAAATCCTCTAATCTCCAAGTCGCAATTGCGGTGGAAAAAAAAAAGACAAGTACTAAAGTGGATCATACTCAACAACGAACGGGATGTAAATTTAAAATGACACAATGATCAACGGTTAGGGTTTATAGAATTGTGTGGGAGCACTCTGAAAGCTAAGAGCTCAAGGGTGAGGAGGGCTCCAGCTCCGACTCCATACCCTACGTGCACAACCGCAAATAAAGGAGGACGGAACATTATTTGGGCAGGGAACTGAAGCGAACATCCTTTTTGAGGAGAGAAGTCACAATCGCGGGCAAAACAAATGATGACGGGTATTTATGAACAAATGAAAGATATTTGCATTAGGATGCTTGCAGCAAAACAAAACAAACAAAATAATTAAATTCTGGGCAGCAGCTTTCATGCTGGCTGGGAGTGAGCTGTAGGCGCTCTGTTACCCGTACCCATGACCGGCAGTCGACGATTGTCACGAGCTTGGGTGGAGACGTCCACCTTTGAGAACGACGACAGTCTGCTTGACAACCGTGATTGGTACTACAGCAAAAGGCATCCTGTTTTTGCTGACGGGGTTGACATCACCTTTTCCAGTTTAAGAAGATTATCAGCAGGACAAGTACATACACGACTCTGATAAACCTGACAAGCAAACGAGTCAGGCTTGGTGTGCCAAGAGAGGGAAAGCAAAGCAAATAGGCCAGAAGGTTTACTAGACTGAATGCGACAATGACCGTGACGTAAATGATGCTGATGTAACCTTCGAACATGTGCTAATCTTTGTTTAATAAGAACGTTTTTCCGAAATCAAGACCGGAGAGAGCCCCGCGTAACCTGTCATGAAAGCGGCCATCTGGCTCGAGTGCTTGTCAATAGTGTCTGAGTTATGGTAGATCACAGCAACATTGCGGTTGTGTACCCCAGTCACCAGCATCATGTCTGTGAAACTGCCACTCGCGTTCATGCCCATCACACTGGGCATGCATTCTAAAGCAAACTTATGCTGGGCGTTTACCCTGCGTACTGCCAAGTTGCAACGCATGACACGCTGCTCGGCACTTTCTCCTTTCATTAACAGGGAGATATTGCGCTTCTCTGCTGGTATTTCATTCCACATCAGGTCTTGCATGCCTGAGGGCATCTCCGTCATTCTTGCTTGACTTACGTGGTAGAGTGAGCTTTTGTCAGGCGGTGGCGCTGTCGCACAGAAGATGCTGGCAAGAAATAGCAGTGTGGACGCATAATGAAATGAGTAAAAATTCGAAGTTTTGACTTCGCCAGAGTTCACAGCGTGTTTCGACTTTGGATTCCAATTTTCGTTCAGCATGTCTGTGACAATGCTGATAATGATTGAATTGTCAAGCATAAAACTATCTGGGATTTTTTTTTTGTACAAGAGAGGTTTTTCTGGGGAACTACAACCAGAAATTTTCCCGAAGCAATTTTGCATAAGGGACGACATCAAAACACACTGCGAGTACAACGGTATCATTTGTTTGTGAATGTAGAAACCTATTTTCAACAGCTCTGCTTTTATACGTTCAGTATCTTGTTGCCCTGCGTGCTCCCCTACATGTGCCTGCTCGTCAGAGAAGTTGAGGCCACTGGGCCTTATTGTCATTCCGAAAGAAACAAGGCAGGCGGGATGGGTGAAAGTCAACAAGAAATTATTCTCGCCGTAATTTGCAAGAGTCATCCGACCGTCGCTTGTGTCTGAAATGACAGTTTTTTCGTTTTTCACGAGCATCTGAATCCCAGAATCCAATTGCACTTTCGATACTGTTGGCGTACAGATGTACACGAGACCGTTATCTGGTGTCAACCGCAGTCTTGTTTTCAAATGCGTACTCGGTATCCGCTGCACCTTTTTCTTCAAGAGCAACATAAACATTGTATGTTTTATATTTCCTGGAGTCAGAACCCATCTTCAATTTTATTTCTCAGTTCACATTTGCGGAAATCAAACTACGACTTCTTCACTGAACTCCGGAAATACCGGGAACAAATTCCAGCCGAGTGTCAGATTTTCACGAGCTCGCGCAAGTTCATTCAAGGCGTCTGACAGCATCACCGTCAGCTCACTATTTTCGTTGCGAAGATTCCTGACCTCCTCGCTCATATTTACGTAATTGACCTCAGCCAACTGCATCCCAGTCGCACTTGACGCATTTTTTCTTGCGCTGCGCAAGCAAGACATGGTCTTGTACAGAATTCTAAAGTCTTTGTTCCACTCGCTTCCAATATTCGTAAATTTTGCCATTTTCGTAGAGTCGATCCTGTGCAAGCATGCCAACATCTGCGCGTCCATATATTTCTCGAAAAAAAACGACCCCGCAGACATGTTTATCAGTCCCAAGAAGGTTTCGAGCCACGTCTCAAAACCAGAACGGGTGATTCCAAGTCTCGAAAGTCTCACGATCATCATAGCTTCCATTCGGCCCGAGCTCACGATCGCAAACATTTGCATTCTCGGCTGAAAACACCAACACAGGAACGAGTGTAGTGTCTTCCACGAATCATCCGATTTTGGGAAGCACCAGATAGAAAAACACGCTTCTGTCTGGAATTCAGTGTCATAGGTGGCAACGTGTTTTTTTTTGGGGTGAAACAAAGAATCGATCGCCTTCCGCTTATCTTGTCCCAAATTCAATGATGTTGACAAGCGGGTCAGTTGCGACCGACTTCCCTCTGCTTTATGAATGGTGACGCTTGCAGGGTAGGGGGTTTCCATGACGTTCGCTGTTGCTGAAACGGGTGCGGACGAACTCATTTGAAGAAGACAGGTAATTTACGAGCTCCATCAAGAAGATTTATTGTTTTTTATAATTTTATATTGGATTTTTCCGGCGCAAATCGTGAAGTACTTGCTTGTAGGTAGGGGGTTTCCGGCGCAAATCGTGAAGTACTTGCTCCATGTCTTGATCATGTTTTTTAAGTGTGCTTGCAAATTCATCAAGTTCTTGATGAAAAATCTCTTCCAAATTCTCAAGTTTTTGCTTCAATTCATTGTTTTCTTGCGTCAATTCCGCAATCTCATCCCCTTGTTGATTCATGATGATGATCCTTTTATTGTTGTCTTCCTTATGTTTTTCAACCATTTGATGATACAGTTCTTCAATTTTGACGGCTTCTTGTTGTAATTCTTTGACGGCTTCTTGTTGTAATTCTTTGACGGCTTCTTGTTGTAATTCTTGCGTGTCTGGAAACTCCGCCACAATGTGCTTAATTTCAACAACCATGTGGCGGAGAGACTGTCATAGTCCAGAGCTAAAATCTGCGCTGGCGGCGGCTGCACGGGCGGCGGCAGCAACTTGTGTTTTTTGCCGGTTTAACTCGAGTATTTCTTGTTCCAACGCATCCTTCTCCTTCATCTTCTGCCACACACCATTTTCTTCGGCATTCTGCTCCTCAGTCAACGCGAGTATTTCTTGTGCCAACGTTTCCTTCTCCTTAACCAACTTCTCCTTCTCCTTAACCAGGTCTTGACACTCTGCCTCTTTTAGGGATAATGCAGCGTTCGCAATTTCGATTTCTGCCGATGCTTGTTTTTGTTCCTCAACCAACTTCTCCTTCTCCTTAACCAGGTCTTGACACTCTGCATTTTTTCGGGATAATGCAGCGTTCGCAATTTCGATTTCTGTCGATGTTTGTTCCTCAATTTTGATTTCTGTCGATGCTTGTTCCGCAATTTTTTTTTCCAATTCGTGCAGAAGACTTTTTTCTTTTGCGTATTCTGTCTCATGTTTTTCCATGACCTGCTCTTTTTCTTTTATGACCTGGTTCAGATTCTCGATTTGTTTTTTAAAACCCTCAACATCTATATTTGTTCTTTTTTTCAGCAAATCATCCTGTAATCGGACAACTTCAAAATCGGCATCGATTGCGCTTGCATAAAAATTTTCGAGAGTTTTTAAAAAGTCAATTAATATACATATTTTATTCATCGGTTTTTTGTCATCAAGAGTCTTCAATACAACAAGGATGTTTGACTGGTGAGTTGTCGAAATGGTCTTTGCATTTGCTTGACTTGCGGTACATTTGAGAAAAAAGAAAATTTGTTGATTGTCGTTTTGAAAAGCATATGGTCTTACTGTTTTATCTGCAGAATTCTTTTGCAAGGATTCCTTGTCGCGTTTCCAATTTGATCGCACAATGCTGCCCTTAATCCCATTTGACAATTTTTCGTCAAATAACATGTTTAACATACTCTCTATTAAGTAATCTAACATGTACGAAGTTTCAGGTGTAGTTCCATCTTCATGAATCATTTGTGACAGAATTTCCCAAAAATGTGACCTGTGGTCATGCTCCTCGTCCTTTTCAGGAAGCAAAAGTTCACTGGTCCAATACAATGCCTGTATATCTGTGCGTACTTCTATATCAGTCCACTTTCCTTTTTCTGTTTCACAACTTTGTACAATCTTGACTATAAAATCGTAATTATTTTTTCGAACGATATGTATAATTGCACTTTTCCGGAGTGCGTCTGTGTCTTTTTGCATTGCGTCGAGAAATTTTTTGTTTTCAGTGATTGCGTACAATACGCCATACACGTCGAAGTCTGGCACTTTTTTCAGATGTCTATTCATGCATGTGTCTCGAATGTACGCAACAAGAGGTTTGTTGTCTTGTTCGATATTATACGACAACAATTGAAGGTCGTCGCTTTTTTTTTGAGATTTTTGATAAACTGCGAGGCGATTTGCTAATGAAATACCAAATTTATTTTCCTGATAGGCAATGGTCGCCCAATGCAAGAAATTCTGATTAAATGTTTCTTCAGTAATTTTGTCCACTTTATCTGCTTCTTGCAAAACACTCCCGTGATCCTTCACGTGAAATGCTTTGAAAGAATTCTCGTCTTGGACTGCCATAATTCTATACTGATTTTCTAATTGTTCTTTTTCATTTACAAATATGAAACTCCAGCAAAACAATGTTTGTGAGAGTGCAAAGTCTTGAATGATAGCAAAAGAAACTTGTTTCACATGGGGGGTTTTCAAATTGTTGCAAATTTTCTGATAAATTGTCCACAAAGATTCCTGCGTCGATGTCTGGTCTAAATTAAAATGCAAAAAATTTTGGAGTGTAGAATTTTTTACAGACATATCGTGAAACATTTTGCACATAATGATAAATATATTCCACCATGTACTGTTTTCCGGAATCCAACCTGCACTGTGCGTCAATTCAACGCAAGGAATGTCATTGCACATGCGGTAAATGTCAAGTATATCGTTTGTCGCTTCAAAATTCTCTACGACAAAATCGAGTTCAAAATCTTCGCCAATTCTACAACGCTTACAGCCCGCCTTATATGGTGAAAAATAACTTTTAATTATTTTGTTCTGAACTGCCGGAGTCTTAAGGGTCGTGATAGTTTGTGCCCAACCCGTGAAATCCGGTGAAATAATTTCGTTCCAACATTGTTCTTCGGGTGTGACCTGTGGAGAACCTTTGAAAAACCCAAACATGCTCATGATATCCTGCTTCTTTAATATTATTGTCATATATTTCACGCTAAAAAGAAATCGTAAGAGAAACGGTTAATTATTAATATTTAAGAAGGCATGCAGATGCAGGTTTTTGTGAAGACGTTGACCGGAAAGACGATTACTCTAGAAGTAGAGACGTCGGACACGATCGACGTGGTGAAAGGCAAAATCCAGGACAAGGAGGGCATACCACCAGATCAACAGCGGCTTATTTTCGCGGGGAAGCAGCTCGAGGATGGGCGCACGCTTGCGGACTACAACATCCAGAAGGAGTCGACACTGCATCTGGTGCTGCGGCTGCGAGGTGGACCAAGGAGGGTCGGCGTGAGTAGATAGCACAGGGTGTTACTTTTGGTTATGAATGAATTTGGTTATGAATGAACGCCTCACTAGAGAGTCTTGTCGCGCTCGAGACGCACGATAGAGCGATGCATGACGCCAGAGACGCGCATGCCGGTGACGTAGACGTGGTGTGCGGAGACGCGGAGGGCGACCCACGCGCGCGCGCTGGTGCTTGTCGGGCGCGCCGGGGGGGCGGATCCGGCGCGCGACCCGGCGGCCTCGGCCCCCTGCGAGTCCTCCGCGTCAGTCGCGGGTAGCTGGACGTAGATCGCCTCGTTGGCGCGCAGTTGCACTGGCTCTCGCGAGTTAGACGTTGAGAACAGGGCGACGATTGGCGCGTACATCTGGCCGGGTGGCCGCCGCAACGCCTCGACGTCCACCTGCCGCAAGCGCACGAACGCCAGCTCGTGCGCCTCGCTGCGCGCCGGAAACCGCAGCGACGAGCTCGTCTCGAGATCGTACTGTCGGAGCAAAGTGTTTCCACGCCCGCGCCGCCGCATGCCCGCGGCCGCTAATATACTCGGAGAAATAATAAACTGCTTCTGTTTTTACCATACCTTCCCGTATAAAGCCGGTCCTGCCCATGCGCGCACGTGGCAGCGTGCAGTGGACAAGAATTTTGGTACTCGTCATGTGCTGTGTTTCTGCTACACAGGCGTGTTGGCCATATGAAGACGGTGCATACTGTGACAATGGGTTTTGGGTTGGAGCGCATGGACATGCAAGTCCTTGTGCCTGTTGTATTGGTGAAGAACCTATTTTATGGTGGGCTGGCATCGGCCCTGAAGGTTTTGAGCAATATCAATGGGTATGCAGTGCCTGTAATGTTGGAAAGTATCAACCTGGTGTTTCCACCGGGAATTGTTTTATTTGTCCTGCAGGAAAAAACTCAGATCAGTATGGTCGGTCTTCATGCGCAAACTGTCCTGCGGGAAAGTACTCAAGTGAAGGCTGGGCCACGTGTCAAACTTGTGACGCCGGAAAGTACTCACATGAAGCATGGTCTTCATGCGCAAACTGTCCTGCGGGAAAGTACTTTGGTTCGACTGGATCTTTGGTCTGCACCAACTGCGCCGCCGGCAAGTACTCACATGAAGCATGGTTTTCATGCGCAAACTGTCCTGCAGGACAATACTCAAGTGAAGGCTGGGCCACGTGTCAAACTTGTGACGCCGGAAAGTACTCACATGAAGCATGGTCTTCATGCGCAAACTGTCCTGCGGGAAAGTACTTTGGTTCGACTGGATCTTCGGTCTGCACCAACTGCGCCGCCGGCAAGTACTCGGCGGCGGGAGCTGCGGACTGCACCAACTGCGCCGCCGGCAAGTACTCTTTAGCACATGCTTCGAGCTGCACCACCTGCGCCGCCGGCAAGTTCTTTGGCTTGCCAGAGCAGACGAGCGACGTCTGCACCTACTGCGCCGCCGGCGGCAAGTACTCGGCAGCTGGCGCTTCGGTCTGCACCGACTGCGCCGCCGGCACGTACTCGGGGCCGTGCAGAACTACCGGTGGCAACGCGCCCGAAGGATCTGCCTGTGTGATTCCGTTTGTTTATGTCGGAGTGACTTATTACACCTGCACAAAAGTAAACAATGCCGGCAAGCCTTGGTGCCCGACAACGCAAGAGATAACAGAAATAACCGGGAAATATGGGAACTGCGATTGTACTAGCACTGGAGTCGTCTGCACCGACTGCGTGGCCGGCAAGTACTCGGGGGCTGGCGCTTTGGTGTGCACCGACTGCGTGGCAGGCAAGTACTCGGCGGCTGGATCTTCGGTCTGCTCCGACTGCGCCGCCGGCAAGTACTTTGGTTCGACAGGGCAGACGAGCGACGTCTGCACCAACTGCGCCGCCGGCACGTACTCGGCAGCAGGCGCTTCGGTCTGCACCAACTGCGCCGCCGGCAAGTACTCGGCAGCTGGCGCTTCGGTCTGCACCTACTGCGCCGCCGGCAAGTACTCGGCGGCTCGATCGATTCCGGGAGTGAAAGGCAATATAGGGGCTATTGACATGTGTTACCTTAACCTCAATGGTGTTTTTGTAAAGAACGGAGACGAGCGAATTTTGTTTTGGGAATTAGAACCATTCTCGGTGCATCGGGAGTCTCGCTACAATAATTTATGGACAATAAATTCTGCACACAACAATGATCAAAAGCATGTACTCCCAGAAAGTGTAGAAGGTGCTGAAGGCATTGAAAGGGTTGCGTATGTACAAGATGAAGCACAATACCCGTGGCAAATTACAACTGAATGGAATTGCTGGAATAATACTGCATTGTCGTGGAAGAGCTTCCCGGGGATGCGTTTTGAAAATGAGACAACATGTCAAGACTGTCCAGAAGGCAAGTACTCGAAAGATGGGGCCTCGGCCTGCACCAACTGCGAAGCCGGCGGGTACTTGGCGGATGTCTGCTATGACGATCTCCTTTGGAAGGATTCTGAAGGCGAGGATTGTAATGTTTACGTGTCAGCAGGCTATTGTAGTGACGGTGGATATGGGCCATCGTGGGCCCACGTGACGACGTTTTCAGATTGGGCAACGGACGGCAAGGATGCTTCTGATGCTTGCTGTGCATGTGCAATCGGCCTTTGGTCTAAGAAATGCACCGACTGCGTGGCCGGCACGTACTCGGCGGCTACTGAAGCTTCGGTGTGCACCGACTGCGTGGCAGGCAAGTACTCGGCGGCTGGATCTTCGGTCTGCAGCATCTGCGTTAACGGCACGTATTCGCTGGCTGGGGCTCACAACTGCACCGTCTGCGGTTTTGGAAAGTACTCGGCAGCTGGCGCTTCGGTCTGCACCGTCTGCGGCTCAGGCAAGTACTCGGCGGCTGGATCTTCGGTCTGCTCCGACTGCGTAGCCGGCAAGTACTCGGCGGCAGGTGCTGCGGTCTGCACCAACTGCGCCGCCGGCACGTACTCGGCAGCAGGCGGAACAGGAATGTTCTCAAGTGAAGGCTGGTCTTTATGCGCAAACTGCGCCGCCGGCAAGTACTCGGCGGCTGGAGCTTCGGTCTGCACCAACTGCGCCGCCGGCAAGTACTCACATGCAGTATGGTCTTCATGCGCAAACTGTACTGCAGGAAAGTACTCGGCGGCTGAAGCTTCGGTCTGCACCGTTTGTGCCGCCGGCAAGTACTCGGCGGCAGGTGCTGCGGTCTGCACCAACTGCGCCGCCGGCAAGTTCTTTGGCTCGGAAGCAAAGACGAGTGCCACTGATTGCGGGAGCTGTGTGGCCGGCACGTACTCGGCGGCAGGTGCTGCGGTCTGCACCAGCTGCGCCGCCGGCAAGTTCTTTGGCTTGCCAGAGCAGACGAGCGACGTCTGCACCGACTGTACTGCAGGAAAGTACTCGGCGGCTGGAGCTTCGGTCTGCACCAACTGCGCCGCCGGCAAGTACTCGGCAGCTGGCGCTTCGGTCTGCACCAACTGCGCCGCCGGCAAGTACTCGGCGGCTGGCGCTTCGGTCTGCACCAACTGCGCCGCCGGCAAGTACTCGGCGGCTGGCGCTTCGGTCTGCACCAACTGCGCCGCCGGCAAGTACTCGGCGG
>Ga0209443_1000462_pt1 | contig 27385 bp, 30 predicted proteins | sample LauGreBMM110DCMD_2_FD_187571 | JGI IMG/M metagenome (GOLD analysis project Ga0209443, IMG submission 187571) | Freshwater lake microbial communities from Lake Michigan, USA - Su13.BD.MM110.DCMD (SPAdes) (version 2) | ecosystem: Environmental > Aquatic > Freshwater > Lake | place: Lake Michigan... | reverse complement strand
TTTAGACAAATTAGAATAAAATTAGACAATTCAATGAAAAATTATAGAGACAAAAATCCAATTAATGTCGAACAAGTTATTGATAATTTTAACGAGTCAGATGAACGTAAAAAAAATAAAATATAATTTTTTTATATAAAATATTTTAAAAATAATATCATTTATAAAATATTTATTCTAGTAGTGCAGATGTGCCAAATTTTTCATTTAAAATTATACTTTTATTTTGTTTTTTTCTTTGTAGACGAGTTTTTACTTGATAATTATTTGATGGAATTATTTTGTTATTTAGAATAAAATCATCATTATCTTCGTGTAGTTCTGGTAATATTCTAGTAAGTGGTTTATCAACTATTAAAAATAATCTTTCATTTCTTAACAATGATCTATATTCTTGAATTGATAAATTACCATAATATTTTTCTAACATATAATAAGGATTAGGCGCTGGTTTAATGTTTTTTTTGTAGTCATAAATTTTGGTATAAATATGATTAAATAAATGATAACGCTCAAACTTGGTAGAACTATCAATATTTTCATTCATTAAATGAGCTACTCCACACTCTGGACTACAAAAACATCCATAAACATTATATGTTCCATTAATAAAATGCTTTGGAATATAAATTGGAGGATTATCAAACTCACACGTATCCCAAAAACAAGCGGATCTTTTATTATTTACATTATTAATGTGTAAATTGTGTTCTAATTGTTTTAATTTTTTATAAATTTCTTTGTTAAAATCTTTACCAACACATTCTTCATCATAATCATCACAATCGCTATCTAATGTTGATACAGATGTTGGAACTATATTTTCACTTTTAATTAATTCATAATTTAAATCATTTTTACTTCCTGCAAAATTATATGATTCAATAAATGTATTATTTTGTGTATTTGTTTGTAAATCCTTCATTGAACATTTAAGATGAAGGATTACATTTGGTTTGTCTTCTTTTTCAGGTATAATTGATGCAAATTGTATTATTATTTTTCCACCCTTTGGTTTTCTTCCTCGTTTTTTTAATACAGGCGTTTCTTTTATTTCCTTTGGGTCTTTTATTTCCTTTGGGTCTTTTATTTCCTTTGGGTCTTCTATTTCCTTTGGGTCTTCTATTTCCTTTGGGTCTTCTATTTCCTTTGTTAAAACCTCATGATAAATAATATTTGATTTTTTTTTATTTTTACTTACTATCTCAGCAATATTTAAATTAATTGTATTTGGCGTTTGATTTATTTTTTTAGTATCTATTATTTTAACTAATGTCTCTACATTTAATGCTGTTAATAATTCTTTTTTAGACTTACGACCTCTTTTAGCTTTAATTTTATCATTTGTAATCAATTCTACATTTTCTTGTTGTTTACTTTTAATTTCCATTTGTTATATACAATAATAAATTGTTTAATTTAAATAGTTTTTATATATATTTTTTTGTAAAAAAGAAAAATAGAAAAAAGAATAATTTAAAATATATAAAATTATATATCATAACAACTTCTACATACAGGAATATAATTATCAAACCCAACAACAGTTTGTATTTGTTCACAACTAATACGTTTTGAGAAAATCCCAAGAGTTCCATTTTTACACATACTACATAATGATGTTAGTTTAGTAACTTTATCACAAAGGGGGATTAAATCTAATATTTGACCAAATTTTTTACGCTCAAAATCTCCATCTAAACCACAAACATATACTTTCTTACCATTTAACAATATTTTTTTAACAAATTCTTCCAGATCTGGAAAGAATTGACCTTCATTTATTAAAATTACACTAGTGCTTGATACTTTAAATTTATCTAATCCTACATTAGTTTCCATATCAATGTAATCAGACCAAACATCAAATAATTTGTTTGTTTTTATACAAGGTATTTTAATTTGGTCATGAGTTGAAAGCAGTTCTGTGTCATACCTATTATCAATGGAATGATTTATTACACAAACAGATATATTACAAAATGTACATTGCTTATAGATTTCAACTAATCTGCTAGTTTTACCTGAATACATAGACCCAAGTATAATTTCAAGATAACCCGTTTGTAGTGAGACGATGTTATTAATTGTGACATAAATATAATTATAATAAAATATAACTATTTATATTTTATTCATATATATTATATGAATTTTTACTTTGTTATAAATTTTAATTAATAATATATTAAATATAAAACATATTTATAAGGAATGCAACATAATGGTATACCATTCGTTGAAAAATATAGACCAGTTAAATTTGATGATATTGTATTAGAGCCACTAAATAAACAAATTTTAAAAAATATTATTGAAACGGGACATTTTCCTAATTTATTATTTTATGGTCCACCAGGAACCGGTAAAACTACAACAATTATAAATCTTGTAAATTCATATCAAGAAAAATTAAATCAAAAAAATAAAGAATTAATGATACATTTAAATGCTTCTGATGAACGCGGCATTGATATTATTAGAAGTCAAATAAATCAATTTGTTAATTCAAAAACTATGTTTAATCATGGAATGAAATTTGTAATCTTAGATGAAGTTGATTATATGACAAAAAATGCTCAACAAGCATTACGATATCTTTTACAAAACTTTTCAAATTCAGTTAGATTTTGTTTAATTTGTAATTATATTAGTCGGATTGATGAAGGATTACAAAATGAATTTCTAAAATTACGATTTAATCAACTTCCAAAAAATAATATAATTAATTTTTTAAATAATATTTCAATACGTGAAAATTTAAATTTAAGTGAAAAATCATTAAATTTAATTCAAATGTTATATAAGTCTGATATAAGAAGTATGATAAATGTAATGCAATCAACTCAAAATATAAAGGATACAAATATTTATATTATTGATAATAGCATCTGGGAACAATTATTTAATAAAATAAAAAATGGTTATGATTTAGAGTCATTAATATTGTTTACAAATGAAATAAGTTATAAGTATAATATGGATAAAAAAAATATAATTAAAGATTTTCTAAATTATATTATTCGTAATAAAGAATATCTAAATATTCCTAAATATTTTAATTTTGTTGAAAATATTATTCATTTTGAGGATTGTAAAAACAATTATTATGTAAATTATTCATTAATCAAATTATCAACATTATTAAAAGAATTATTATGAAAGAAGAGATATTCTTAATTTAAGTTTTAATATAAATTCATTAGGCGGAGAGTGTTTTGATGGGTCAAAACAAATTTGTTTTAAACTATATTCGTTTGTATTAAAACATTTCTTCATAATTGTAGGCTGTGTTTTTGTAATTTGAATAATTTTACTTCTTTCATTTATGCGTGGTTTATAACTATTCATTATTCTATATTAAAAGAAAATAATTGAAATAAAATAATTTAAAGAATATAAAGATATAACTGAAATATAACATATACATAATATGGAATTAAATATAAATAATAATAATAATATTGACGATGAATGGAATAATTTCATCGCTAATAAATATGACAATGATACGACTGATGACGAAAATAATAATGTACATGATAAATTGAATACAAATGAATTAAATTCAAATCTGGAAACTTTTAAAAATTGTAATGTTCCTATCCCTACTGATATTTATATTTCTACAAAATCTAAAATTGCGTATTTGGTTCAACCCGTTGACCTTAACATCTTTTGGGATATTCCTGTAATGCCTTATTCTACACCTCGAAATGGAGTTATTAAAAAACAAATTAAAATAAATTCAAAAACACCTGAGGAACTGGCGTTTGTTCAACAACGATTACAAAAAGAACTTTATTTTGACGAGTATATTATGTCTCATATTGATAATCCAAATGGTCGTATTAAGTTTAAAGATATTCGCAAAATTACTATTGGAGTATCAAAAAAAGATATTATGAGTTATCGTTCAAAGAAAAAACAAGCATTTTATAATTGTTTTGTCATGATTCTTCGTATTAAAATTGATAATTTATTTAGAGAATTTCATATAAAAGTTTTTAATACAGGTAAATTAGAAATTCCAGGAGTACAAAGCGAAGTTATGTTTGAAACTGTTTTAATCCATATAATTAATATTTTACAACCATTTTATTTAACTACATTAAGTTATTTTGAAAAAAGAGATACCGTTTTAATTAACTCAAATTTCAATTGTGGATTTTATATTAATCGTGAAGTTTTATTTAATATTATTAAAAATAAATATAATATTCAAGCTATTTATGACCCTTGTTCGTATCCTGGAATTCAATGTAAATTTTATTATAATAATGATATAGGAATTCAAACTGGAATGCAAATAACTAGTGAAAATAAAAATAAATATACAAATATTACTGAAGTATCATTTATGATATTTAGAACTGGTAGTGTATTAATTGTTGGAATGTGTGATGAAAATGTGTTACTTGATATTTACCAGTTTCTTAAAGTCCTTTTAAAAACTGAATTTGAGAATATTTGTCAAAAAATAATTAGTCCTAGTGATTTAGTCAATAAAAAAATTAAAAAAATACGCAAAAAAACAATTAATATTATTACAGGCGTTCCAGTTCCAACAGAAAAAATAAATGAACATTTAGATTTAGAGACAATTTTGATTGTTACAAATGAAGAAATAACACACGCAGAACAAGTTATTTTAGAACAAATACAGAAAAAAAGAAAAACTAAAACAAATGTACAATTAGAAATTATTGATGAAGATTAAACTTAATATGTAAAAATCCATTCTACAATTTTATTTAATTTATTATCGTCTATAACATTTTGTATTTCTATATCATAAATATTATTTTTTATAATTTTTTCATCAATTTTTTTTTTACTAATTATTTTTTTAATAAATTCATCTAATAATTTAAAAAAAATATGTATTTCTATATTTTTATCATCTAATAATGTAGTAAATAGATAGATGCAATTAAGACGAATAACATTAGGATTAATCTTATTTTTATTTAATGTGTCATTAATTAATTCAGAACACATATTTATATAATTTGTTTTATTTTCATATTTAAAATCATCATGTTTTATAATAAATAAAACTATACTTTTATATATATTTGTATATAAATTAATTGTTGATAATATTATTTTGTCTTCTGATATTGGTTCTTGAATACTTTTTTTGTATTCATTATTTATATCAAAAATAGTTTTTTTATAAACAAATAATGTAGCATCACGTGAACTTAATTGTAAAAAAGTTACATTATCATCTGAAATTTGTTCAATAAATTCAACATAAAAATAACAAGCTTTTTGAGTATGATAAAATGTTAATTCTAAATTTTTTGTATAATAAAAAATAAATGAAAATACGTGTATTAATGTTTCAAGTCCTCTTTCAAAAATAAAATAATAATATTTTTTATTTTTCATTATTATTTTTTCTGTAATAAATCTCATATATTCAATTAAAATGTCAATAAAGTTTTTTAATATTTCAGAAATAGAATTTTCAATAGATGGTTTATAGTTTGAAATAGTATATAACATAAACTGAGAATTATCACTTAAGCACTGATTAGTTGTATTTTTCATTATATTAAATATCTTTATTAAATACTTTTTAAATATTAAATACTTTTTAAATATTACTATTTAAAGACTTTAAATTTAAATTTAATATAAATGTCATCATTTGAAAAAAAATCTGTAAGTGCTCCTTCTGTAGTCCAAAATAATCTTTTGTCTTCGCCTTCACCTTCGCCTTCACCTTCGCCTTCACCTTCGCCTTCGGCTTCACCAAATTCAGTTACTACTAATAATACAACTTATCGACTTCCTTGCGACGCTACTTTACAAAATGCAACTAAATTATCTATTGTTGAAGATAAACCGGTTATGTTTGATTATTGGACTGATTCTTTAGATAAAAAATCACTTATTGGAGTTAGAGAAGCAACTAACGAAAAATTGTTAGTTAAATCTGCTGAAGAATATACATCTCCTATTTCCAAATTTTATAAATCTATGACTGAGTTTATTATTATTACTGAAAACTCTATTTATATTGTTGCCAGCGATATTCCTACTAGAAAAATTTCATAAATTTTATTTTATTTACAAGTTATTATTACAAGTTATTATTACAAGTTATTATTACAAATTATAAAAACTTAAGAATAAAATAAAATAAAATAACCCTATGTATATAAATGTCAAATCGTAAAGGATTTAGAACAAGTTCAAATAGTTATGGACAATTTTGGTTTGGGGGTAGTAGTTTTCCTGGGTTTCTTTATAAAAAAAATATGGGAGTTGGAACTCGTAGAAGCACGCAATTTACTCCAGGAGGAACAAGTATATGTAATAAACCAAATGAATTTTGGAACAAATATACTCCCGGAGCAGGTGTAGGAGCATCTAGTATTGCCACAAGACGCGCTAAAATGATTCATGCTACATCATGTAATAATAGTCAACAATGTGGAAAATTTTATGTCGAACTTGGACAAAACCAAATCAGACCATCACAATACACTAATTATAGATAAAATCAATTAATTTAATGTAAATAATTCTTTTTGAATATCAATTATTTTAAATATGTAAAAATATAATTTTTTTACACATTTAATATGTAGGTGGAATAAAACCAATTTGTACTTTATTTGCTCGCGCCCACCGTTCTCCGCGAGCACCAAATCCAGCTCCATTGTTTGCTAATTGATGATATACATTATAAGAATATTGTGTATTATTTTGAAAACCAAAATAATTATTTGGTTTTAATGGCAAAGACATTTCTCTTTCTTTTCCTGCAAAAGAGTTACTATAAATTTTAGAGGCAAGTCTTGGTCCTGTTCCCATTATAATATAGAAGAAGAAAATAAATATTACATATTTTTCTATTTATTTGTTAAAAATCTATTTGTTTAAGTTGAACAATTACTTCTTCTGATAACTTATCTGGAAATTTTATATCAAACATTATTATTAGATTTCCTATATGTTGCTCTCTTGAAAAACCCATATTTGGAATTATTTTTTTATATCCGGAACTAATAATATTTCCGGAACTATTATTAATTGTATAAATTTTATCTGTTATAAATTTTAATTCAAATGTAAACCCACATAACGCTTCTTTTAATGTTATTATTTTTACATATATTAAATCTAAACCACTACGTTTAAATTCTGTATTATTTTCTATTTTAATTATTATTTTAATATCACCTTTACAATCATCTCTGGATATATTCCCTTTTTCTTTTAATATTACGATTTCTCCATCATCTATACCTTTTGGTATTGTAACATATATTGTTTCATTTTCAAATATTTTATGTCCATCATGAATTAACCATCTTTCTACATCTATTGGAATTATTGTTCCAGTTAATATTTTATTTATAGGAACTACTATTTTTTTATTTATTGAAGTTGGTTTTTGTAAAAAAATAGGTTGATTTACTTGAACCCCATTATGAAAAACACGAATATTTTGTCCAAATGGGGAACCTTGTCCAAATGGCATTCCAAATAATGATGAAAATATATCATCAACCGGATTTGTGCCTCGACCATTCATTCCTTGACAATTCATTCCTTGACCATTCATACCTTGACTATTCATCATTTTTATAAATGGATTATTTCTTGTCATATCATATTCATTTTTTTTATCTTGATCTCCTAATGTTTCATATGCTTCCGAAATTTTTTGAAATTTTGCGGTAGAATCAGGATTATTGTTATTTCTATCAGGATGATACAACATCGATAATCTCCTATATGATTTTTTTATTTCATCTAAATTAGCGGTTTCTAGCATTTCTAATATTTCATAAAAATTTTCGCCCATTTTATAATAATATAATTTAAGATAAACTTAAATACTTATTAACTTATATATTTATTTAAATGAACCAACCTCTTTTTTTACATAAATATCAACCATTATATTTTAAAGATTTTGAATCTGATGATGAAATGATTGATATTCTAAATACTTTAATAAATATTAATAATTTAAATATATTATTTATTGGAGATATTGGGACTGGAAAAACTACATTCTTAAATGCTACTATTAAAGAATATTACAAAGATTATACTCAACAACAATATCACCATAATATTTTACATATTAATTCTCTTAAAGAACAAGGCATTAATTATTATCGTAATGATGTTAAAACATTTTGTCAAACTTGTTCATCTATTAACAATAAAAAAAAAATTATTGTTCTTGATGATATTGATATTATTAATGAACAAAGTCAACAAGTTTTTAGAAATTGCATTGATAAATATAGTCATAATGTTCATTTTATTTCTTCTTGCAGTAACTCACAAAAAGTTATAGAATCACTTCAATCTCGGTTTATTATTATTAAAATTAAACCACTTCAAAAACATAATTTAAATAAAATTATACAAAGAATTATCGAAATAGAGCATATTATTATTTCTGATGAAGCCAAACAATTTATTTTAAATGTATCAAATAATAATGCCAAAATTATGTTTAATTATATGGAAAAATTTAAACTCTTAAATCAAGAAATTGATTTAAATTTAGCTACAAATGTATGTACTAACATAAGTTTTTTTATATTTGAAGAATATACTAAATTTCTTAAAAATTCTAATTTAAATGAAGCTATTAAAATCTTATACGACATGTATGATAAAGGATATTCTGTTATGGATATACTCGATAATTATTTTTTATTTGTTAAAATAACAAACTCATTAACTGAAACACAAAAATACGAAATTATTCCAAATATTTGTAAATATATTACTATTTTTCATAATATTCATGAAGATGAAATTGAATTAGCATTATTTTCAAACAATTTATTTAGTATTCTTACAAAATAATTTATTTATAGTTATAATAACATTTAATTTATATACATTTATAATAATATGTCATTACAAATATTTAAACACCAAGTTCCAACTGAATTACTTATTAAGTTATTAAATAATATTGCTATTAAATACGATAAATGTTATGTTCTTAATAATAATTCTTATAAAAAAGGAATATTTAACGATATTATATTAACTTTTATTAGCGAATGTATTCCATACTATCAAACATCTAAACGAAAATATTTAGAAAGAAAACTTACATATAATTCATTTATTACTATTATTAGACAAATATGTAATTTCAATAAAATTACATATACATCTCAACTTAAATATGATAAATCTACTTATGATATTATATATTATATCTATTTTTAGTACATTTATTTTTAGTACATTTATTTTTAGTACATTTATTTTAGAACGCGTTTACATTTTTTAACAGTTTTAAACATTGTAAAATATTTAACCGTTTTACTTTAACATTATCATACCCTGCTATTTCATAGTTTAAATTAATATTTTCTTCTAAAAATTCATATGTTATATCATTACATTCCATTTCACTTATATTATTAAAATTGTATAAAATAATACTTGAAGATTTACGACAACCAATAACAAATTCAATAAAATCATATAACTCGTAATCATTTTTACAATTAAAAGCATATGGTACAAAGTTATTATCGCACAAATTTGTATCTTGGCGTTTTCCTCTTATATAATAACCATTATTCCATCCAATAAACAATACAGTATCAATTGAATTTCTATTTTCCTTACTATCATGTTCTTTAATACATAAAATTAACTGACTATTCATTTGTAAATCAGAATCATTATATTTAAAATTAGACATTTATATATAATTTAACTACATTGGCTTTAAATTGTTTTAATAATATATATTTTATAATATATATTTTATAACAAAGTTCTTGCACTAGGGTCAGTCGCCTTAACATATTTTGGCATCCAAAAATATGGCAAAATATGAGAGCAATTTGGAAATTCTTTATCAAATATTTCTTTATAATATTCTTTTTCTAATTCAATACATGGTTCTTTTACTTTGTCTGTTTGATTTGCTATCAATTCTTGTAATATTGTAAATAAAGACCTACTTTTAGAACTAACACCATCGCTAAATGCTTCTTTTTTTCTCCAAAGAATTTCATTTGGTAAAATTTGGGAGCCATTATAATTTACAAAATTTATTTCATTAAAACTTTGACGCAATAAATATTTCTCAGGTTGATTTAAATTAATATGATTACGAAAATATGGAGAAATAGATAATACATAATTTACAAATGTACGATCTAAAAATGGGGTACGAGGTTCTAATCCATTAGACGATATCGATTTATCTGAGCGTAACACATCAAATAAATAAATATCCTTTAATAATCTTCTTGTTTCTTTATCAAATTCAATATCATTAGGACATTTATTCATATATAAATAACCACCAAATAATTCATCAGACCCATCTCCATTTAAAATAACTTTTGCATCAGAATTTTTTGAAATATATTTTCCAATTAAATAATTACCTATACTTGCTCTAATTGTTGTTGTATCATAACTTTCAATTGCTTTAATTACTTCAGGGATTGCATCGAACATTTCTTTTTCTGTTACTATTATTTCAGTATGCTTAGACCCAATATAATCTGCTACAATTCTAGCATATTTAATATCTTCCGATTCTTTTAAACCAATACTAAATGTTTCTATTTGATTTTCTTTTTTAAATTTACAAAAATAATTAGACACTAATGCGGCAATTAAACTACTATCAAGACCGCCGCTTAATAAACAAGCAATTGGTCTTTCAGTTGCATTACATCTTTTTATAACTGCTTCATTTAAATATTTTGAAATATTTAAAAATATATCATTAATATCTATATTTAATTTTGTATATGAAAATGTAGGTATAAAATATAATTTATTTTTAATTAATGGTTTCCACTTTGAGTTTACTTTATCACCATATTGAAATACAGAATAAGTTCCCGGTTCAAATTGTTTAACTCTATACATATCTGTATTTTGATTATAAAAATATTCTAAACATTTAAGTTCCGATGCAAACCCATATAAATTATAAGGTTGATTATAATTTTGATTATATAATTGATATAATGGTCTAACCCCAAAAGGATCTCTTGCTATATAAATATTACTAATAATTTCATTACTAATTCTATCATCAAATAATACAAAAGCATATTCCCCATCTAACATAGTTAAGGTTTGTTCAATGCCGTATTTAAGGTATAAATGAATAATTACTTCACAATCCGACTCTGTTATAGGAGTAATATTCATATCAATATATAAATTTTTATAATTGTAAATTTCTCCATTACAAATTAATACAATATCTTTATATACAATTGGTTGATTAGATTGTATATTAAGTCCATTAATTGCCAACCTATGAAATCCAAGACACATTTGTAAATAATTATATTTTAATTTTGAATATTCAGGTCCTCTTTTTTTGCCTTTATAAAATTGTTCTTCAATAATTTTATTATTTAATAGTCCAGTGTTAACGCTATTAAGAAGAGCAAATATACCACACATTTTATATAAAGGCATTAACTCTTTAAACTTATTTACAAATATTATTTAAATTATATTAACTGTTATTTAAATACATAATTAATATATATGTTATTATGTATTTAGATACTGTTTTACTTATTCTTACTTGTACTGTTAATGTTAATCCTTATAAACATTATATTTGTCAACGAATCCTAGTGATAGATTAGAATTTTATTTAAAATCTATAAAACAATGGTTAGACTTAACAAATTTTAAAATTTGTGTTATTGAAAATTCTGGTTATACATTTTCAGAACTATCAGAATATACTAACAAATATAATGATAGATTTGAAATATTAACATTTAATGAATTAAATCTTACAAATGGATTAGAACATTTAATTTATAATAATTCAAAAGGGGCAAGTGAAATGTATTCTATTATATATGCTTATTCAAATACAAAATTTAAAAATAATATTAATTTTGTCATTAAAATAACAGGAAGATATTTTATTCCTGATTTTCAAAATTTTTTAATTCAAGTTGATATTATCTCTAATACTAAACATATTAGCATTCATGATAATAATGATTTGATTATAGGATTACAACAATCAAATAATATGAGATGTGAAATACTTGGCATACATATTTTATTTTTTAATATTATTTATAATTTTAATTTATCAGATGACAATAATATATTTTATCCACATGTAGAATATATTTATAGTAATAGATTTAAATTATTAAATCAAAATAAAATAATAAAATTACCTGTGTTTAAAATTGAACCAACACAAATGGGAGGAATAGAAACTATAGTCACTGAATTATAAATTATCTAATAATTTATATGTTGTAATAACCGAATTTATTTTATCATAATCTAAAGAATTTGTAAAACTATCATAAAAACAACTTCCCAATTGAACATAATTTGCTCCATTATTTAAATAATCTTTTATGTCATAAACATTTGATATTCCTCCACAACCTATGATTTCAATATTTTTATCAAGTTTATTTTTAAAATAATAAACATTACTTAGTGCAATATATTTATTTAGGTTTCCTGATAATCCTCCAAAAATATTAGATAAAGCAGGAGACCCATTATTTAATATTAATCCATTAGGTATTGAATTTGATAAAACTATATATTTATAAATTTTACTATTATTATTACTATTAATAGTATTTATAATTTTATCACATAATATATGATCTAAAAATGGTGATAATTTAAGTGAAAAAATAAGATTATTTAAATTTAAATTATTTATCAACTTTAATATTTTATCTAACATAATATAATTATATGATGGTATTTCGTGTTCTAAATTAGGACAACTTAAATTTAATTCAACTAATTCTTGTTTAGTAACATGATTATTATAATTTTGTAATAATTCCAATGTATTATTTTCATTACATTCCCAAGCAACCGATAAAATATATTTTTTATTATTTAATTTGTATTTATTATACAGCGCTTTATAATAAATATAACCTTCATTGGGCAATCCTTTACTATTTATATGTAAATTTCCTAATGAATAAAATGTTGGTTCTGCATTTCCTTTTTTAAAATGTAATGTACACGTTTTAGTTATCACAGCATTTAATTTTGTATTAAACAATTCATCTAATTGAGTTTCATTTGAACCCCAACAACCACTCGAATTTAAAATTGTATGATTTTTATTTAACATCAATTGTATATTTTTATAAATAGATTAATTTTATATTTTAATATTATTAAAATATAAAATAATGATTTATTATTTAAGGTAAATCTCCTGTATTTTTTGAACGCGGTACATTATTACCAAGACCCATAGGCATTGGGCCGAAAATGTTGAGGGTTTTGTTACCGAGGGGAACCCTCCAAAAACTTATCCACTTTGGGTCAGCATTCTCCATAGGTTCAATAATACCCATATGACTATCTGGTGCCAAAGCTAATACAAAATATTTGGCAAGTATAAATTGACTATCAAATATTTGTTCTGGGCTCATTCGAGCAAACCATTCATAATGCCTACGTTTTAATATCATTTTATCAGGTATCCATATTCCATACATTTTTTCATAAAAACGAATATAATTTTCTCCTAATAATGTTTCAATTGTAACAGGTTCGTCGTCCACGCTTTTAGTTCCAACATCTGTTCCTGGAATTAATCTCATTTGCCCTTTTATTATTTTTGCATCACACCATTTATCAAATTCTCCTAAAAATTTAGATTGAGAAGTATAATCATCAGAAATAGTGCGTTCCATAAAATTAATTAATTCTTTAATTGTATGATTTTCTTTTTTAGCTCCCATAAATCCTGTATTAGGATAAAATAATTTGTTAGTTGATGTAATATTTAAATCATAATTTTCACAAACAAACATTGTATCATCATTTGTCCCTTTATTATATAATCCAATTAAATTTTTAAAACATAAAAATGAAATAGGAACATTCATTCCACCATATGTATAAATAAGTTTAGCTATACATAATTGTCTTACATAGCATTTCATAGGATCAGCAAGAATACTCATGTTAATATTCCAGTTAGGTATAAGTTTTTTAAATATATCATCGTCGATTAAAATAATATTAAATGATTCGTCACAATTTTTAATTATACTTTTAACAGTTAAATATAAATAAGGTTGATTTAATTCAGTAGAGTTTCTTGAACCAAAACTTAACCAATCGCGTGAATTAACTTCATAAGGAATATGTATCCATAATAATGGTTTTTTACACTTATCTAAAGTTTTATCTTTGAGAAAATATTTTTTTATTTCATCATATTCATCAAATGAAGTTGTTTTTGATTGTTTTTCAAGGTATTTTTGATAAAGTATGCCTAATGATATAAGTATAACAAATAAAATAATATAATTAAATACTAACATATATTATAATTTTATATTATTTTTTTTATAATATATTTTCTTACTTTGTATATTATAAAAGATAATTAGGTTATTATATTTTACCAACCACTAAGTTGTTTAATATCTCCCCAAAATGATTGTTGTTTTTGTTTAACTTTTTCGGATTCTTGTGCATATTTAAATGCTAATGCTGCTGAATGTTTGTCATGTTTATCCTGTTCTTGTAATAATTTACGTTTAGAGTCTTCTTCTGTTAAAGGAGTAACATTAACTTTTTCTCTATGTGCTTTATATTCACTAACATTATTAAATTTTTGAATTTTATTATAATCATCCATAGTTACAGGTATAAGTGTTTGAGTATAAGCTTGTCGTAAATCTGTATATTCATCTGTTGAAAAATCTCCTTTACCATCAAGTAGTGACCCACCAAGTGAGGAAGCAAACATATCTGTTACGCCAGTATAAATAGTTACATCTTGAAGTTGTTTTTTCTTTTGTTCAAATACTTCATTCATATTTCCTTTTGTTACATTTTCATTCATAGATATAAAATCTTCGTCAGATTTAAGCCAATCCCCATAACCTTCTTCATTAGGATTTTCTATTCTATGTTTTTCAAATGCTTCATTAAACCAAGAATTAAAATTTTTGGTATCTTTCAATTCTTTATTTTGTTCAAACATATTATTTAGAATATTTTTATTACTTTCTTCAAAAAAATCTTCATCTTTGTATTTTTTATTTGTAGATTTATTTTGAAATTCATAAATGGAAAATAAACGCTTATATGCTTTTGAAAAAAACAAAAAATATTTAGAATCAAGTTGTGATTTATCTGGGTGCATTTTTAACACAATTTGTTTTGCTCTTTTTAATGTATCTTCTGTCAAATTGTTTTCTGAAATATTAAATAAATGATAAATATCATGTAGTGAATAATGATCTAACTCAAGGTCTAATGAATTAAGTGTAGTATTTTGAAAACTAACTGGTTTAGATAATTGAGATTGTTTATTATTATTATTATTTTGTGTATAATCATTATTAGAATGATGAATTTTAATTCCTGCTTTTGGACAACTTGTTGGCGTACATTCTCCAAGAACCATTCGATTCATTTATATTATAGAAATTTAATATCTAATTATAAATTGTACATAAATTTATAATTAAAATATATATTTTGGACTTTAAGTTCTTTAAGTTGTTTTTTAATATATATATCGTCTTTAAGTTGTTTTTTTAAATCTATTAAACAAACAAAAACGTAATAAAATTGATTTAAAGTATAAACTATACATTATATTTAATTAATAAAATGGACATTATATTATCTAAAAGAATACAATTATTACCAAAAGAAATACAAGATTTAATTTATATGTTTAATGTCGAACACCGATATAAAATGGAACAAGTATTTAATTACATTCATAGCATAATATATAAATGTTGGGTTTGTGATATTTATCTTATTGATATACTTCATCATGCTAAATATATGAGAAGAAACATATTAGTATGTTCAAATGAATGTGAAATTATTGCAGAAGAAGAGTTATTTGGAGTACCTTAAATAAAAATATGTAATCATTTTTTTGTAGTACAAGATAATAAATGTAGACCGCATCTTTTAAAAAATGTATCTAATGCTGCTGGGTCTGAACCTGTAATTGAATCATCTGGTATATAACTTAGATTTCCTTTTTTATAACATAATATAACTGGAATACCATTTACCATTTTTTTACTTTTAAAATAAGAATATAAATCAAATGATTCATCTACGTCTATTTCACAACAAATGACATTTTCTGGGGATGAAGCAAAAAAAGCATCAACTACAGGTTTAATTTTTTTACAAGGACCACACCAAGCAGCACCCATCTTAATTATTACTAAACCAGGGTTTTTTTCTAACAACCGTAAAAAATTTTCTCTATTTTGAAAATAAGTAATTATTATTTTTTTATTTGACATTATTAAATATTTAGAAATTAATTTATAAATATTTACACGCAATTTATTATAATGTAAATATATATATATATGAATAACTTAAAACCAGAAGATATTGTCAATACTTTATATAACAAATTTCCAGAAATTATGGGACAAGCTATAACTGGTTATTATAATTTTTTTAAACTTGAACAAGAATTAATTAATATTGTTGATGAGATTGTTGATGAAAATATTGAACGCCAAATTATAAATAGTTTTATTATTTGGGCTACTATTATTCAATATGGCAAAACTTATTTTTTACAACAAATTATGGATAATTTAATTCAAAATGAAATGTTTCAAATGTATATTGGATTATTTGACCCTATGTCAGAAAAAGTACAACAACTTATAGGAGGAGGTAAAATTAACGAACAAATTTTAATGTTATTTATGGTTCTTATGTTTATAATTAATCTTACCAATGTAACGTCTGTGTCCAACGCAATATCTCCATTAGGAGATATTAATGTTATTAATATTGCTGAAGGAATAATACCAGAAGCTACTTCTAATATAAATAGAGAACTTAATCCACGAAATTTTACAGAACTCTTAGAATTTACAACACAATATGCGTTGAACCCTACTATTCCATCAGATGAAACCTTTTCTATAAATGTAAATATATATAAAGACCAATTTATAGAAATTACAAAAAAATCAATGCCATTTTTTACAAAAGTATTTGCTTCAGACAATACTTTTAATGAATTATTTGTAAAAGAAATTAAAAGAAAAACAGATGATATTAATTCTTTGTCTTTTAATGTTAGTAACGTACTTAATGAAGTATGTAAAGGATTTTCTCAAGTTACAAATGACGATTTACCTATTACTTTATATAATTTATTTAACAAAAAAATGAAGCAAAAGGCTGAATTATTAAAACAAACTCAAAAAATAATTCTTAAAAAAGAAGAGGCGAGTTTAAAAGAAAACCTATTAACTAATTATGGAATGCCTTCTAATATAGAAGTTGAAAGTTCATTTTCAATATCTAATATAGGTAAAATGTTTTCATTTAATTCTAATAACGAAGAACCAAAAAATGATAAAATAACTATATCACAATCAGAATTAAATAAAGTTATGGATAAGGTGGAAGAAATTGTCAATGATGAAATGATAACATTTACAAAAAAAATAGACATAATCTTAATAGAAGAAGCTTCGGCGGATGTTATGCAAGATTTGATAAAAACTAACAATCAAAACCTACAAACAACAAATTTTAAAAAATATTTGACATCAATTTGTAAAATTAAAATACCACAATATAAATTTAATGAAACTACTGGCGAATTGTATATTAAAGATATACCTATATCCAGATTTCATTTAAAAATTTTAGCAATGAATGTTCGGTTAAACTATAACGCAGTTATGGAACTTGGAATCAACGAAAAAAATCAAGAAAAAATAAAAAGTTTATATGAAAAATCTGAAGTAATTTTACAAATATTGACTGACTATGATTTAGGAATAGCACAGGTTTTTGATCCTGATATTACTCCTAATAAAATGGATGATTTTTTTAACAATATTGCAAATATGTGGACATCTCTTAAAAATAACATGGAACCGGCGCTGTTACAATTTCCTATAACGGAAATGGAAACTAACAATAAAATAAAACAAGAAAAACAGGAATTAATGCGGGCATTAAATGAACAACAATCAAAGCATAATATAGAAATACAAAAAAAACAGGCAAATCATAATTTGGACGTAGAAACAAAAGAGCAAGATATCATTCTAAAAAGCGAATTAAACAAAATAAGTTCACAAAGTTGGGATTTATTACGCGAAACTTTAAAAATAACCACTAAAGGAAGTGTAGGGGTAGTTACAGATACACTATCAGAAGCAACTAACACTATTATTAATTCTACATCAGGTATTGTAGATAATGTATTAGATAGAAGTGTTCATTCTCTGTTATCAATTGCTTATGGAATTAGTCAGCTTGGATATATATTTATGCTCCCTTTAGCAGTTGGGTTAGCTTTGACAACTGGATTTATTGCTATAAGAACAGGATATGTTCATAGGTTATTTGCTCAAAATCATAAAAGCATTCAAAATAATCAAATAAATACAAAACCAAGGACTAATCGCTGGGGTCCCCCCCTGGCTGAAGAACAGATTCGCGCAAACCAACTTTCGCAAAGACGAAATCGTTTTGCTAAACCCCTTGATGAAAATCAGATTCTCGCAAATCTAGATAGATTTGGAGGTAAATTAACATATAATAAAAATAAAATACGAAAAAATAAAACACGAAAAAATAAAAAGCGTAAGACAAAAAAATTAAAAGTTAAGAATAAATGTCATCATACAAGATGTGCTCGAACTAAAAGACGCTAAGTTTTATATATTTAATAAAACAATTTAAAGATCTTTAAATCGTTTTATAATTCATATTATTGTTTACTCTTTTTGTATAACAACTTCTTTCACTAATTTTGATATTATTTTATCATAATTTTTTTGTGTTTCTTCTGGGGTTAATCCATTCATCGAATTTGATACTATTCTTAAATATTGGTCATTTTTTTTTGAAGATGAATCAAAACAATCTGGATTTTTTTTTTGCCATACAGAAATTTGTTTAATATTTTTTAACGCAATTGTTTTTATTGCTAATTTTAAATTTTCTCTATTATCATTTTCTTTTTCCCATGTATTATTATTTTTAATATAAATTGTTTCTCTTTTTTGGTCAGAACAATGAATTGGTCTTCTATTAATATCTAACCCTTGTAATCCATTTAAAAATATTTTTGAAATTCCTTCAACATATCCTAATTTTCCAGTCATTTCAAGATCTTCAATTTTTGGTTGTAAAGAATCTACAAATTCTGTTATATTTAACGCATCTTTACATTGAACATTTAAAAACATTTGTAAATTAAAATTAGTATTATTATTATTAGTTATCACGTTTGTATTTTTAGTTAATTCCATAATTTTGGTATTTTGATCAATAAGCATTTGTTTAAATTCTTGGTTGTCTTTTAATATTGATAAAAATAATTCCTCGTTACTTATTTTTTTGCTTACACACTTTTTCTTATGTTTATATAATCCAGATTTATATAAATATGTGTTTCCACATTTACATGTAAACTTATTTACAGCTTTTGGTGTATTTTGATTTATATTTTTATAATGCTTATTTGTGTCTAAGTGTCTAAAATATTGACTTTTACGCGATGTATAATAATTACAATTTTCACAAATATATTTTTTTAAACTTGTTTGATTATTTGCATTATCCAAATATACATTATTGCTGTTTGTATCACTACATTCTAATTTAGGTTTAGAGTTTTCAATTTCTTCTTGAGACATTTATAACATATTGTAATATATTTTTATGTCTTTATTCCAAAATATCTTAATTTTGGAACACTTGAGAAACAATTCTTAAAATATTTATTAAAAGTTTCGCTTGTAATATAAGGTCATAATTGAAATTGTATAATAGAACTTTTTTGCTAATATCCAAATAATGGATACCCTTGGATACTCAATTTAGTTCCACATTTTTTGAAAAAGGTTATGGTAACACTTTTTTTCATTGTTAAAATTTATTTTAAAGCATTATCGTCTCAACCTATTTTTTATTATTCTTTTTAGAAACTTTATTTAACTATTCTATTTTGGACATTTTAAAAATGTCCATTTTCAAAAAGCTCGCCGACTTTTTAAAATTTTGAAATTTTTGCAAAAGTGGTTGGTTCCTATATCTACATTTTGGTTCCTTTTTGAATACAGGAGAAACAATTCTTAAAATATTTATTAAAAGTTTCGCTTGTAATATAAGGTCATAATTGAAATTGTATAATAGAACTTTTTCGCTAATATCCAAATAATGGATACCCTTGGATACTCAATTTAGTTCCACATTTTTTGAAAAAGGTTATGGTAACACTTTTTTTCATTGTTAAAATATATTTTAAAGCATTATCGTCTCAACCTAATTTTTATTATTCTTTTTAGAAACTTTATTTAACTATTCTATTTTGGACATTTTAAAAATGTCCATTTTCAAAAAGCTCGCCGACTTTTTAAAATTTTGAAATTTTTGCAAAAGTGGTTGGTTCCTATATCTACATTTTGGTTCCTTTTTGAATACAGGAGAAACAATTCTTAAAATATTTATTAAAAGTTTCGCTTGTAATATAAGGTCATAATTGAAATTGTATAATAGAACTTTTTCGCTAATATCCAAATAATGGATACCCTTGGATACTCAATTTAGTTCCACATTTTTTGAAAAAGGTTATGGTAACACTTTTTTTCATTGTTAAAATATATTTTAAAGCATTATCGTCTCAACCTAATTTTTATTATTCTTTTTAGAAACTTTATTTAACTATTCTATTTTGGACATTTTAAAAATGTCCATTTTCAAAAAGCTCGCTGACTTTTTAAAATTTTGAAATTTTTTCAAAAGTGGTTGGTTCCTATATCCGCATTTTGGTTCCTTTTGGAACACTTGAGAAACAATTCTTAAAATATTTATTAAAAGTTTCGCTTGTAATATAAGGCCATAATTGAAATTGTATAATAGAACTTTTTTGCTAATATCCAAATAACGGATACCCTTGGATACTCAATTTAGTTCCACATTTTTTGAAAAAGGTTATGGTAACGCTTTTTTTCATTGTTAAAATATATTTTAAAGCATTATCGTCTCAATCTAATTTTTATTATTCTTTTTAGAAACTTTATTTAACTATTCTATTTTGGACATTTTAAAAATGTCCATTTTCAAAAAGCTCGCCGACTTTTTAAAATTTTGAAATTTTTGCAAAAGTGATTGGATCCTTTTAACAATATATATTAATTTTAAACTTAAAGAAAAATACACGCTTTAAATAATATATTTACATTTATGTTTATAAAATAATTATATTATTTAATATTATCATTAATTATTAAATGACAAGATATAACAATAATAGATTTACACCTGGAAATAAAGGAAACTTAAGATTATTTATGAATAAAGCGTTTATTAAACAATATTATCAAACATTTAATACAACTCAAACATTTGACAATATTAATAATGCAGATGATATTACACAAGGAACCTTATGTGGATGTATTCAACAACAATCAAACTCTATTAAACAAGGATTAAATAACCCATCTCAAAGTAAAAATATACGAATATCTCAAATATTAACTAGAAGTTTAGGAGGAAAAATAACATTTGGAAATGGAAATGGAGTTGGAAATGGAAATTGTTATAAATCGGATGTTATTAATTATCTTGGAGGAAAACCATTAAGAAATAAATTTTAAATGCGTTAATTTAAATGTGTTAATTTAAATGCGTTAATTTAAAAACTTATATTTATTATTTAGACAAATTTACTTTTTATTTTTTCTTTAATTATATTATAATGAGTTTAAATATTGGTTCTCGTCGTCAAGTTTGGAATGGTACTTCAAAAAAAACATCAGGAGGTCTTACTAAATCCGACCTTATAATGTCTCATGGACGTATAGTATCAAAATCAAAACACGTTAGTGCTAAAAAAGAAATGCGTCTTTTAAAGTATGGATACGGAACTAAAAAAGGTAAATTTGGGTTTGTTAAAATTAATTCTAAGAAACACCGCCGAAAAATGAGAGGAGGTCATTCTTCTATATCTCAAACTTTATCTCCTTTTGGAATTGATGGACAAGGGGTTACTGATTATGATTCACTAGGTTCTATCGGGGTTCAAGAAGCTGCAGGAATGGCGGGAGGTTCTGGAATGAAATCATTATTACATTCTGGGTCAGCTACTTGGAGCGGCGATGTGCCAAATATTACTGATTTTAATAAACTAGGCAGTACTGGACTTCAGATTAAAGCAGGCATGTCTGGGGGTAAAAGAAGACGCTCTAGAAAAAGAATGTAACAATTTATAATTCTTAATTATTTAATAATTTATATATTTATATAAATTATTTTATTGCTTTAACCATTCTGAACTAACAAACGTTTCAAATTTAATAAAATTTGTTAGTTTATTTGTTATATATTTTTCAAAAAATTGTTTTGATACAATTAGATATATTTTTTGGTCTACAGTTCCCCTTGCCTTAAAAAACATTTTATATGATTGATATAAATCATTAAAACTAATTATTTCAATATTTGAATTTGGTAAATTTGTAAAACTAGAATTTAAATTAAATTTATATGATTGTAAAAATTCATTAATATCATCCGGTTTAGACCATAAATTACATTTAATATTAGTAACATATTTATTGTCAATTACTTCAACTTGAGGATTAAAATAATGACAAATCATTTTAATCATATTTATATCAGATAATTGTGTATTTTTTTGGTCAGACATTTTATATAATGTTATTAATTCATCTATTTCATATTCATCATCGTTATTTGTATCATTTGTAATTGTAATATATTTATCCCAAAACGATATAAATGAACTAACACTAGGTAAATATTTGCTAGTTACATTTATAAAAATAACATTACCATTCTCATTTATATTTTCTATTTTAGAAGAAAGTAAAATTTGTAATTGAGTTAAATATATCATATTTGGTAAATTTATACTTGACAAATACAATTTCCATATATAATGCATACTTTTCCAAGATATAGTTGTTTCTATATTTACCTTTTCAATACATTGATTTACAAAATCATCTAATATTTTTTCTAAAGGATTATAGACAAAATATAAAACATAATTTTTAATATCGTCTTCATCTTTTGTATTTAAATAATTATCAGTATTTGTATATCTTTCATAATAATGTGTTGCAACACATAAAATATCAATACCAATATTATTTAATACCCCTTTTACAATATCAAATGATAATACATTTGTAGTTTCATTTGTTTTAATTAAACGATACAAATTTAATTTATGAGTATCATGATATTTTGTAATAAAATTATTCATAATTGAATTACCAGTTGTAACATAAACAATAGAATCTATTAATATAATAAATTTTTTTAAATTTGAACTAACAAAATATAATAAATTATCATTATTCTTTTTTAAAATACATTCACCGATAATAGTTAAAAAATATTTAGCTTCTGTTTTTGTATGAAAAATAGTTTGTAAAAATCCTAGCACATTTTGAATTGTATAAGTTTCAGGAGTTGATTTAAATAATGTTCTTTCTTTTATTTTTTTAATAATATTTTGTTTTGTCTTATGTTTCCATTGAATTAATTTTCCTTCATCTGTAATTGTTGATAATAACTGATAGTGAATATTATCATCTTTTATAATTTTATATGTTTTTTCATCATATTCATAATAAATGCTATTATATGGCATATAAAAATATTGATGTTTACTTAAAAAAACTTTATAAAAATTGTCTTGTTCCAATGTTAGTTCATTAAATCTACTAACACGCTCGTCATATTTTTTATTTTCTTGTTCTAATGTATTTGGTAAATTAAATAAATGAGTTTCTAATCTTTGAATCATATACGAATTTTCTGTATATTTAAAATTTAAATCATTTATCATTTGAAAAATAGCATGTACTCTTTGTTCTTCCATTATTTAATCTTTTTTTAAAGTCTTTAAGTTGCTTTTAAATAATAATATATTGTCTTTATATGAAGACATATAAACAAAAACAAATAAATTTAAGATATTTACCAAAAAACCTAACAACTAAAGATAAAAAGAAACAATCACAAATGTTATTAAAATCTAAAAGATTATATAAACAAGGGCAATATTATACACGTAAATTAGTAAAATCGTTTCAATCAAAGAAATCTCCTCATATTTTAAACGCTCAAAAAATGTATGATGTTACAAAAATTGGAGCTACTAATGAACTTTCTAAAAAAACGGGATGTTCTAAATCTGCTTTAGCCAAAATTATTAATAAAGGTGCTGGAGCTTATTATTCGTCCGGATCTAGACCAAATCAAACAGCACAATCTTGGGGTATAGCACGTTTAGCTAGCGCATTAACCTCCGGTAAAGCAGGCGCGGTTGATTATAATATTTTAAATAATGGATGTAAACCTGGTTCTAAAGGATATAAGGCGGCTCAATTAGCGCGTAAAAAACATGGATATGGAACCCACCGGGTTCCTAAAGTTAAATTATAAATAAGAAAGATTTTCTCTTACATAAATCTCATTATTTATTAGGGAGGGATGAATCGACTTTAATTTAAATAATCTTAAAAGTAATATGCCACATATTTTAGATTTATTAATTTAATTTTAAACATAAGTATTTAAAGATTTACATTTAAAAATAACTATAATGTCTCAATTTATTAATAAACACACATCAACAGATAATAATGTTTTAACTATTAAAACCGTTCAAATTGCCCCTTTTCGCACTTTAATGATAGCACTTAAAGATATTCTTTTAGAAACTAATATTTCTTTTCAACCCGATGGAATACGAATTATTAACATGGATAAATCACATACTATTTTAGTTCATCTTTATTTAGCAGCTTCAAATTTTGAATTTTATGAATGTAAAAAAGACAAAATTATTATTGGAGTCAATATGTTTCATTTATTTAAATTAATTAATTCTATTGATAATGATGATACATTAACTATTTATATTGAAAATAATGATTATTACGATGGCATTGTTTCTCATCTTGCACTTAAATTTGAAAATGGAGATATTAAACAATGTAAAACACAAAAATTGAAGTTAATTGAACCTGAACAAGATGAATTAGAAGTTCCGGATGTTAAATTTTCATCAATTATTAATCTTCCTTCTGCTGATTTTCAAAAGATTATTCGTGACTTATCTTGTATTTCCGATAAATTAGAAATTAAATCTGTTGGCAGTGAACTTATTTTTAAATGTCAGGGACAATTTGCTTCTGCCGAAATTCATAGAGCGGAAGCAGATGAATCTATGAAATTTATTTTAAAACAAGATTCGTCTAAAGTTATTCAGGGAGAGTTTTCTTTGAAAAACCTAGGATATTTTATTAAATGCACTAATTTATGTCCACAAATTGAAGTTTATTTGGAAAATGATTTACCTCTTGTCGTTAAATATAATGTTGCTAGTTTGGGCGAAATAAAACTCGGTTTAGTGCCGTTACCCTCTACCTAAGCGGGTATATCCTACCAAATAAAATTGAAATAAAAACTTGTTTAATAGAAATTAATCATTAATTAAAATATGCCTACTCGATATACATTGGAACAAGTCGTCGCCATCTTTGAATCTAAAAAATGTATTTTATTAGATTCAAAATATACCAATCAGTTACAAAAATTAAATTATATCGCTATATGTGGACACACAAACTGCGTAGAATTAAAAACATTTTTACAAGGTAATGGTTTAAAATGTAGAGTGTGTGCTTTAGATATACATACATTTTAAACTGTTACGAAAGCATTTTTGGATAAAGAATGTGTTTTATCTATAACTGAAGAAGAATTTAATACTATTTATGTTAATAATAAAAATAAAATTAAGTATATTGCTTCGTACGAACATAACAATTCAGTCTCTTTGAAAAATTTTATTTCTTTAAATCAAGGAATTCAATGCCCTTCATGTGTTAATAATAATACTGGAGTAAAATTAAAAGAACTAAGAACTGGAGAAAATAAAAATAGTTCAATTGAACAAGACTTCAAATGTATCCAATACTTTATAGGATTTATAAATCAATATTTTCAAGTTAAGAAAACATTTGATGGTTGTAGGACCGATATTGTATTAAGACCGGTTGATAGTATTTTTGATTTATGGTTAGGAATTCAAGTAAAAAGCACTTATGACAGAGGACAATATGACTTTAAATTAAATGGTATAAATTATGAGAATTGTCTAATACTATGTATCTGTTTAGAAGATAAAAAATGTGGTTAATTCCTTATGAAGATGTTAAAGGACAAAAAAGTATTAAAATATCAATAAAATCTAAATATAATCATTATGAAGTTACACCTGACAATATAAAAGAAAAAAATTAACTAATTTTTATAATAATATACCTAATTTTCAATTTGACATACTAAACACTCCTACAAGCGATACACATAAACAAGAGCAGCACTATAGAAAATTAAGAGAGGAAACCCTTGATTTTATTCAATTTATTTATCCTGAATTTGAAGGAACAGTATACGATTTTAAAATTTCTGATAAAAAAATTCAAGAAAAAGTTGGATTTATTTGTAAAGATAACCCTAATTCATTTGGATTTGCTATAAGCAAAAGTGATGGCAAAAAATATAATTGTTCCTATAAATTAGGAGATAATAATTTTTATTGGTTACATTGTAAAAATACTAACCGATTTTATGTGATACCTGAATCAATTCTTATTGAAAAAGATTTATTGGAGATAATTGTAAACAAAACTTATATATTTCACCAACTAACATAAACACAAAATGGACTGACGATTATGTATTTAATTATGACAACATAGATAAAGAAAGATTGCTACAATTATTAGATATTTAGAAATATATTTTTGTTAACTTTGCAAGAATTACAAGACAACTTAAGTAATATTTTATTTTGCCCCTTTACCATTCCTTTATCATTGTTTATAAATTATTTTTTTTAAATTATAATTACATATTAATTATTTTTACACCTTTAGTTAATAATCAATATTTAAATAACTATTATATATTAATAATGTCCAATAGTTATACAAATTATTTAGGATCTAAAGGTTGTTGTAATTACAACGGAGCTAGAACTCAAGGGCCTCCTGGAGTGCCGGGAACGCGCGGTCCTATAGGTCCCGTGGGCGAAAGAGGAGCAACTGGAGCAACCGGAGCAACCGGAGCAACCGGAGCAACCGGAGCAACCGGAGCAACCGGAGCAAGAGGAGGTGTAGGAACAAGAGGACCAACAGGAGCAACAGGCGCTACAGGGCCAGCGGGTGCCGGAGCAACAGGTTCTACAGGCGAAACGGGTTCTACAGGTGCTACAGGTTCTACGGGCGCTACAGGACCAGCGGGTGCCGGAGCAACAGGTTCTACAGGCGAAACGGGTTCT
>Ga0209443_1000460_pt1 | contig 27430 bp, 23 predicted proteins | sample LauGreBMM110DCMD_2_FD_187571 | JGI IMG/M metagenome (GOLD analysis project Ga0209443, IMG submission 187571) | Freshwater lake microbial communities from Lake Michigan, USA - Su13.BD.MM110.DCMD (SPAdes) (version 2) | ecosystem: Environmental > Aquatic > Freshwater > Lake | place: Lake Michigan... | reverse complement strand
TAATGTATCTAAAATGCTCCGGTGAGAAACTAGGAATTCCTTTGAAACTCATAATTTCTCCTTCAGTTAAAGTATCCCCAATTTTAAAATTACCGGTATCATGCAGTCCTACGATATCTCCAGGATAAGAAATGTCTACAATTTCCTTTTTCTCAGCAAAAAAAGCATTTGGACTGGAGAATTTTAAATTTTTCTTTTGGCGAACATGATAATAGGGTTTGTTTCTTTCAAATGTTCCTGATACAATCTTTATAAATGCTAATCTATCGCGGTGTTTAGGATCCATATTGGCATGAATTTTAAAAACAAATCCTGTCATTTTTTCTTCTTTTGGATCTACTAATCTGGTTTCAGAATCTTTAGGTCTCGGGGATGGCGCAATTTCTACAAAACAATCTAAAAGTTCACGAACCCCAAAATTATTTAATGCAGAACCGAAAAATACCGGTTGTAATTTTCCGTTTAAATAATCCTCACGATTAAATTTAGGATAAACTTCATCTATAAGTTCTAATTCCTCTCGAAGTCGGTCTGCTGGTTTTTGACCAATAATTTTTTCTAATTCTGGATTGGTAACATCTGAAAAAGCAATTGTTTCCTCAATATTTTTTCTGCTATCCCCACTAAAAAGATTAATGTTTTGTTCCCAGAGATTATAAATGCCTTGAAAATCATATCCCATTCCAATTGGAAAACTTAATGGGGTAACTGATAAACCTAATTTTTGTTCCACTTCGTCCATTAAATCGAAAGCGTCTTTTCCTTCCCTATCTAATTTATTGATAAAAACTATAATTGGAATATTTCTCATTCTACATACAGAAACTAATTTTTCTGTTTGTTCCTCAACTCCTTTTGCTACGTCAATAACCACAATTACGCTATCTACGGCAGTTAAGGTTCTGAAAGTATCTTCAGCAAAATCCTTGTGACCGGGAGTATCAAGAATATTAATTTTTTTATCATTATAATTAAATGCCAATACTGAAGTAGAGACCGAAATCCCTCTTTGACGTTCAATTTCCATAAAGTCGGAAGTAGCCCCTTTTTTTATTTTATTGTTTTTTACGGCACCAGCTTCCTGAATTGCACCACCAAAAAGCAATAATTTTTCTGTTAAAGTTGTTTTACCAGCATCAGGGTGCGATATAATTCCAAAAGTTCTTCTTCTTTCAATTTCTTTTAAAAAGCTCATATGTTTTGTAAATGGATTGCAAAAATACTATTTATTCAACAAATATTTCTATAACAGGTTAAAGACTATATTTTTTTTGCAATTTATGTTAATAAATTTATGTTAATAGTATCTGTGATAGTTGTATAATGTATTTGAATTGTTATTTTTGTGAGTTGCAATTTATACCTAGCTACCGCTAACAAATATTAAGTTAATTATAATTTTAAATGAAAATGAAACAATTATTTTTTGGACTTTTATTATCTCTAAATTTAATCGGATTTGCTCAAAATAGTTCGAAAGAAACCTTATTTACCATTGATAATAAATCGTATTACACTGACGAATTTGCTAGAGTTTACAAGAAAAATCTTGATTTAGTTAAAGATGAATCTCAAAAAGATTTAAATCAATATCTTGAATTATTTGTAGGGTATAAATTAAAAATTAATAAAGCATACAAACTAGGTCTTCAAGATGGTTCTGCTTATCAAAATGAGTTAAAATCTTATAGAAACCAACTTTCAAAAAACTACACTTCTGATTCAAAAGTAACTAAGGAATTGGTAGAAGAAAGTTACAAACGGTTTTTAAAAGAAATTAAAGCGTCACATATATTGTTTTCTGTAGATGAAAATGCTGCTCCAGAAGACACATTGAAAGTATACAAACAAGCCATTGATGTTCGAAAGAGAGCTATCGCAGGGGATGATTTTGGTAAACTAGCTACTGAATTTTCTCAAGATCCTTCGGCTAAAGATAACAATGGTAATTTAGGATATTTTACTGCTTTTAGAATGGTTTATGCTTTTGAAACAGGTGCTTATAAAACACCTAAAGGAAGTATTTCCAACCCAGTTCGCACCCGTTTTGGTTATCATTTAATTAAAGTGGAAGAGGTTCGTGACAACAGAGGTGATGTAATTGTTGCCCATATCATGATTATGAATCCTTCGGAAACCGCTGAAAACAAAGAGGAGGCAGATAAAGGAAAAAATACCATTCAAGATATTTATAAGAAATTACAACAGGGAGAAAAATTTGAAGACCTTGCGAAACAATTCTCTGAAGACAAATCATCGTCTTCTAAAGGCGGTGTTTTAAATAGATTTGGATCAGGTCAATTAAGTTCAGAAGAGTTTGAAAATGTTGCTTTTAATTTGACCAAAGAAAATCCTGTTTCTGAACCCTTCAGAAGTCAATACGGATGGCATATCGTTAAATTAATTGATAAATTCTCAGTTAAATCAATTGATGAAATGCGATCTGATTTAGAGTCTAAGGTAAGTAAAGACGATCGTTCTAGATTAATTACTGCTTCGATGAATGAAAAATTAAGAAAGAAATACACTATAAAAAGAGATGATAAATTATATGCTGTGATTACTAAAATAGTTACAAATGATATTTATGAAGGAAAATGGGAAACTCCAGCCGATTTAAAATCCTATAATAAAAATTTGGCGACTATAAATGTATCAAAATCAATTACTGGAGCTTCCTTTTTAAACTATTTAAAAGACCAGCAAAAAACTAAAATTACCTTAAAGCCGATTTCTAAATTGATTAATAAATTTTATGAAAGCTATTTAGATCAGGAATTATCACAATATTATGATGATAATTTAGAAAATGAATTTCCAGAGTTTTCAGCTGTTATGGACGAATATAGAGACGGTTTATTACTTTTTGATTTAATGGAAAAAGAAATTTGGACTAAATCCAAAACGGATTCTATAGGTTTAAAATCATTTTATGATAACAATCTAAAAAATTACCAATGGAAAAATCGTTTGGATGTAACGATTCTTTCTTCTACTAAATTAGATGTCATTAAAAAAGCTCAGAAATATCTAAAGAATGACAAATCAGTTGATTTTATAAAAGAGAAATTAAATATTAAAGATGGTGCGGTAAATATAATGTCAAAAGTAGGCGTTTTTGAAGAAGGAAATCAAGCATTGCCGAAAAGCTTAAAATTTGAAACAGGAATTTCTGATATTATTAAAGAGGGGGAATATTATTTTGTAACTCAAGTAAATGTAACTTTGCCCGCAGGTCCAAAAGCACTTGACGAATGTAAAGGAAAAGCCATTAACGATTACCAACAATATTTAGAAGAAAATTGGGTTAAAGACCTTAAAAATGAATTCAAAGTAGAAGTAAATCAAACTGTTTTTGAAAGTGTAAAAAAACAATTGAAACCATAACTCTAACCCGAGGGTAAAAAAGTATTTAAAACAAATTAACAATATCGAATAGAATTAGCTGATGATGACAATAAATAAATTAAATAGACTATTTTTAAATACTAAAACGGCTTTAATCATCTTTTTTTCTGTAGTTGCTTTTGCAGCCAATGCTCAGGAAATTATTAAAGAAAAACAAACGGATTCCATTAAAGTTAAATTACCGCAATCTCGTCAAAAAGTAGATGGAATTATTGCTACAGTTGGAGAATATATGGTTTTAGATTCTGATATTGACAAAGCTTATCTTGAAATTTCAAGCCAAGGAAATTCAATTAAAGACATTACAAGATGTCAAATGTTAGGTAAATTATTAGAAGATAAATTATATGCGCATCAAGCTATTCAAGATAGTATTATTGTAAGAGATGATGAAGTTAAGAAAATGATGGAAGATAGAATCAACTATATGGTGGAACAAATTGGTTCTATGGACAAGGTGATTCAATACTACAAGAAAAATACTGAGGAAGAATTTAAAACTTATTTCTTTGACGTTCTAAAAGAAAACAAGTTAGCAGAGGACATGCAGAAAAAGATTATTGACGCAGTTGAAGTAACTCCTGAAGAAGTTAGACTTTTTTTCAAAAAAATCCCATTTACGGAATTGCCAGTTTTTGGATCAGAAATGGAAGTTTCCCAAATTGTTGTCACTCCTAAAATCACAGAAGAAGAAAAGCAGAAAGTAATAGATAAACTCAAAGGATTTAAAAAAGACATCCAGGGCGGATCAAGTTTTTTTAGTAAAGCAGTTTTGTATTCTGAAGATCCAGGTTCACGATCCTCCGGCGGTTTTTATAAAATGACACGTAAAACACCATTTGTAAAAGAGTTTAAAGATGTAGCTTTTAGTCTTGGAGAAGGAGAAATTTCAGAACCTTTTGAAACGGAATTTGGTTTTCACATTATTTACGTGGAGAAAATTAGAGGTCAAGAAATTGATTTACGTCATATTTTATTGATTCCAAAAGTTTCAGATGAATCATTAAAAGCAGCGAAAGAGAAAATCACTTTGATTAAAAAAAGAATAGAAGACAAGGAAATTCCATTTGCTGAAGCAGCAAGAACTCTATCTGATGAAAAAGAAACTAGAGCAAACGGTGGGGTTTTAATTAATCCTAAAACACTGGACACCCGATTTGAATTGACCAAAATGGATCCTTCATTGTATTCAAATGTTTCTAGTTTAAAAGAAGGCGAGGTTTCAGCTCCATTAGGAGAAGAAGACCAAACTGGAAAAAAGAAGTTTAAATTGTTAACGGTTACGAATCGAATTAATGAGCACACTGCCGATTACGCTCAAGATTATATTAAAATTAAAAACCTGGCTTTAAAAGAAAAACAAATTAAAGCAATCGGAAAATGGTTTGAAGAAAAAATTAAAGAGACTTTCATCAAAATTAATGGTGAATATAGAGATTGTGTTTTCACCAATAACTGGTTAAAAAAATAATATTCTATTCCATCAGAATTTATTAAGCTAATCTAAATTCTATAACAATAAATAATGTCAGACGTAGCCGAAATAAATAAATTAGTTCAAAAAAGAATTGAACTTAAAAATGAAATTGCAAAAATAATTGTTGGCCAAGAAGAAGTGGTTGATCAAATTATATTGAGTATTTTCTCAGGTGGTCATGCGCTTTTGGTTGGTGTGCCAGGTCTGGCAAAAACATTGATGGTGAACACCATTTCACAAGCTTTGGGATTGGATTTCAAAAGGATTCAATTTACCCCTGATTTGATGCCTTCAGATATATTAGGAAGTGAAATTTTAGATGAAAATCGTCAGTTCAAATTCTTAAAAGGCCCCATTTTTTCTAATATTATTCTAGCTGATGAAATCAATAGAACCCCTCCAAAAACGCAAGCTGCGCTATTAGAGGCTATGCAAGAAAGAGCCGTGACTATTGCGGGACACAATTATAAATTAGACTTGCCTTACTTTGTTCTAGCAACACAAAATCCAATTGAACAAGAAGGAACCTATCCATTACCAGAAGCACAATTAGATCGTTTTATGTTCTCCATAAAATTAGATTACCCCACTTTCGAAGAAGAAGTTCAGGTGGTAAAAAACACTACTTCAAATTCAGATAGTAAGTTAAATTCCTTGTTTAGTTCCCAAGAAATTATCGATTTTCAACAGTTAATCCGAAGAATTCCAGTTGCCGATAATGTAGTGGAATATGCCGTGACATTAGTGAGTAAAACAAGACCTGATAATTCACTTTCAAATGATTTTGTAAAAAATTATATCGATTGGGGAGCTGGGCCAAGAGCCTCTCAAAATTTAATTTTAGCAGCTAAAGCAAATGCGGCCTTTAATGGTAAATTCTCGCCTGATATTGAAGATGTAAAAGCAGTGGCTATTGGTATTTTAAGACACCGTGTAGTAAAAAATTATAAAGCGGATGCCGAAGGAATTTCAATTGAAAAAATAATTGAATCTTTATTGTAAGATTACTATCAATATTAAAAAAACCTCAAATTTTCTCTGAATAGTTGAGGTTTTTTGTTTAGTATAAATTTCGGATTTCATAAAAATCTCGCAGATATTTATTAATTAGGCAATATTTTAATATTATATTGTTTTTTTCTTAATTATAGGGTATATTATTGCTATTTATTAAATAATAATCAGTTCAAATCGTAGTTTTATTAAAATATCTTTAATATTAAATGTTATTACTTAAATTTGTATTCTCACAAACTAATATAGATTACCATGGCTTTTGATATAGAAATGATAAAAAAGGTTTACCACAATATGACTTCTCGAGTAGATAAAGCAAGAGAGATTGTTGGAAGACCATTAACTTTAACAGAGAAAATTTTATATACGCACCTTTGGGAAGGAACTCCTTCACAAGCTTTTAAAAATGGTGTTGACTATGTTGACTTTGCTCCAGACCGCGTAGCTTGTCAAGATGCTACAGCTCAAATGGCTTTATTACAATTTATGCACGCTGGAAAGAAAACGGTAGCAGTTCCAACAACGGTGCACTGTGATCATTTAATTCAAGCAAAAGTCGGTGCTTCTGCTGATTTAGCTGTTGCAAATTCACAATCTAAAGAAGTTTTTGATTTTCTATCATCAGTTTCAAATAAATACGGAATTGGATTTTGGAAACCAGGATCAGGAATTATTCACCAAATTGTTTTAGAAAACTATGCATTCCCCGGTGGAATGATGATTGGTACCGACTCACATACAGTTAATGCAGGTGGTTTAGGGATGCTTGCAATTGGTGTTGGTGGTGCTGATGCGGTAGATGTAATGTCAGGAATGTCTTGGGAATTGAAATTTCCAAAATTAATTGGAGTTAAATTAACAGGAAAATTAAACGGTTGGACTGCTCCAAAAGATGTAATTCTTAAAGTGGCTGATATTCTTACTGTTAAAGGGGGAACTGGTGCAATTGTTGAATATTTTGGTGAAGGTGCAACGAATATGTCTTGTACTGGTAAAGGTACCATTTGTAACATGGGTGCTGAAATTGGTGCAACCACTTCTACTTTTGGTTATGATGATTCAATGAGAAGATATTTAGCAGCTACAGGTCGTCAAGATGTAGTTGATGCGGCTGATAAAGTTTCTGATTATTTAACTGGTGATGATGAAGTTTATACCAACCCAGAAAAATATTTTGATCAATTAATCGAAATCAATTTAAGTGAATTAGAGCCTTATATCAATGGTCCTTTCACTCCAGATAGAGGAACTCCAGTTTCTAAAATGAAAGAAGAAGCCGCTAAAAATGGCTGGCCTTTAAAAGTAGAATGGGGATTAATAGGTTCTTGTACCAACTCATCCTATGAAGATATGGCACGTGCAGCTTCAATTGTTGAACAAGCCGTTGCTCATGGAATTTCTCCTAAAGCAGAATTTGGAATTAATCCAGGTTCAGAGCAAATAAGATATACCATCGAAAGAGACGGAATTATTGCTACTTTTGAAAAAATGGGAACTAAAGTTTTTACTAATGCCTGCGGACCCTGTATCGGTCAGTGGGATAGAGAAGGAGCTGATAAAGAAAAAAAAAATACTATTGTTCACTCTTTTAACAGAAACTTTTCTAAGCGTGCCGATGGAAATCCAAATACACATGCGTTTGTAACTTCACCAGAAATGGTAGCGGCATTAGCAATTTCAGGAGATTTATCTTTCAATCCAATTACAGATACTTTATTAAATGACAATGGGGAAGCAGTAAAATTACTTCCTCCAAATGGTGATGAATTGCCAAAAAGAGGTTTTGCAGTTGATGATAACGGATTCCAAGCTCCAGCAGCTGATGGAAGTGGAGTAGTAGTTGCCGTTTCTGAAACTTCAGATAGATTACAATTATTAGCTCCATTTGACGCATGGGAAGGTAAAAATTATACAGGTGTAAAATTATTAATCAAAGCATTTGGTAAATGTACTACAGATCATATTTCTATGGCTGGACCCTGGTTGAGATTCCGCGGACATTTGGATAATATTTCAAATAATATGTTGATTGGTGCGGTAAATGCTTTCAACCAAGAAGCCAATAAAGTTAAAAATCAATTAACAGGTGCGTACGAAGCTGTTCCTGCAGTTGCAAGAGCTTACAAAGCGGCTGGAGTTCCAACTATTGTAGTTGGTGATCAAAATTATGGTGAGGGTTCTTCAAGAGAGCACGCTGCTATGGAGCCTCGTTTCCTTGGAGTTAAAGCGGTTTTGGTGAAATCGTTTGCTCGTATTCACGAAACCAATTTGAAAAAACAAGGTATGCTAGCGTTGACTTTTGCAAATGAAGCTGACTATGAAAAAATTCAAGAAAACGACACTATCAATTTCTTAGATTTAGTTGATTTCGCTCCAGGTAAACCATTGTCTATCGAATTCGCTCACGAAGATGGTTCTAAAGATGTAATTTTGGCAAATCATACTTATAATGCCAGTCAAATAGGTTGGTTTGTAGCGGGTTCAGCATTGAATTTAATTGCCGCTGGAAAAGCATAAATTAATTTTTTATTTAATAAAAAAACGCGCTGTTTTCACAGCGCGTTTTTTGTTTATTTTAGTAAAACAACACCTAATGATTTAAAGACATTTTGCACACTTCGTTAAAAATCCTATCTTTAACCAAATCAAAAACGAAATTATGCAAGATAACAACCCCGAAGATTTTAAAAGAGAATTAGGTTTATTAGACGGAACAATGCTTGTGGTGGGCTCCATGATAGGTTCAGGGATATTTATTGTTAGCTCTGATATGGTTCGCCAAGTAGGTTCTGCAGGATGGCTAATTGCTATTTGGGGACTTACCGCCATGCTTACAATTGTGGCAGCTGTTAGTTATGGTGAATTGAGTGCCATGTTTCCTAAAGCCGGCGGTCAATATGTATACTTGAAAGAAGCTTACGGAAAATTAATAGGTTTTTTATACGGTTGGAGCTTTTTTGCTGTAATTCAAACGGGAACAATAGCAGCTGTTGGCGTGGCATTTTCAAAATTTGCGGCCTATTTATATCTGCCATTAAGTGAAAAAAATATCATTTTTGAAGTGGCAAATTTTCAACTCCATGCAGCTCAAATGGTTGCTATAATTACAATTGTTTTACTGACTTTTATCAATAGTCGCGGAGTGAAAAATAGTAAAATCTTGCAAACCATCTTAACAATCATCAAAATTTTATCCCTTTTAGGATTGATAATTTTTGGATTTGCTTTAGGTGCAAAAACTGAAATTTGGAATGCCAACTGGGCTGATGCTTGGGCTGTAAAATCATATGCTGTTGATTCTAACTCTTGGTTTCCAATAGGCGGTATGGCCTTAATTGCAGCAGTTTCGGCAGCTTTGGTTGGTTCTATTTTTTCTAGCGATGCTTGGAATGGAGTTACATTTATTGCTGGTGAAATTAAAAATCCTAAGAGAAACGTAGGATTGAGTTTATTTTTAGGAACGTTAATCGTTAGTGTTATTTACCTATTAGCGAATTTAATGTATTTGGCTGTAGTTCCACTTCAAGGAATTGCAACTGCTGAATCGGATAGAGTTGCAGTAGTCGCCTCGCAAAATATTTTTGGCACTTCAGGAACGGTGATCATAGCCATAATGATTATGATTTCCACATTTGCTTGTAATAACGGTTTAATTATGGCTGGAGCAAGAGTTTATTACACCATGGCAAAAGACGGTTTATTCTTCAAAAAAGCCGCAACATTAAACGAGTCAAGCGTGCCTTCTTGGTCTTTATGGGCACAATGTTTTTGGGCCTCAGCTTTGTGTTTAACAGGAAAATACGGTGATCTTTTAGATTTTGTGGTTATCATCGTACTTATATTTTATATCCTTACTATCTATGGTATTTTTATTCTACGTAAGAAAATGCCAGATGCTGAAAGACCTTACAGAGCTTTTGGATATCCATTTTCACCATTCTTATACATCATAATAGCAACTGCAATTTGTGCCGCTTTATTAGTAACAAAAACAAGTACTTGTGGTTGGGGCGTTTTGATTATGCTTATTGGAATTCCAATTTATTATCTTATGAATAAGGAAAAAGTTTAAAATTATAGTAATAAAAAAAATCCGATTCAGTGATGAAACGGATTTTTTGTATCTATAAACCATTAACCAACAACTATTAATAGTAAGCAAAACGTCTTACTTTTGAAATGTATTTTGCCAAGCGAATTACTTGGTGACTATAACCGTATTCATTATCATACCAAATATAAAGCACAATATTTTTACCATCTTCTGAAACAATAGTTGCATTGCTATCGTAAATTGACGGAGCTGATGTTCCTATAATATCAGAGGAAACCAATTCATTATTGAGCGAGTATTTTATTTGTTCAACCAATTCCCCTTCTAATGCGTATTTTTTCATAATGGCATTTATTTTGGCAATAGAGGTAGCTTTCTTGATTTCTAAATTTAATATTACCAATGATCCGTTTGGAACGGGAACCCGAATCGCATTGGAAGTTAATTTTCCTTCAAGACTTGGTAGCGCTTTTGCAACAGCATTTCCAGCGCCAGTTTCGGTTATTACCATATTTAAGGCCGCCGCTCGACCACGACGGTATTTTTTATGCATGTTATCCACTAAATTTTGATCGTTGGTATAAGCATGTATGGTTTCTATATGCCCTTTAATTATTCCTAAAGTGTCTTCAACAACTTTCAATATTGGAGTTATCGCATTAGTAGTACAAGAAGCTGCCGAAAAAATATCAATTTCATCAGGGTTGTATTCATTGTGATTTACTCCATGTACAATATTCGGAACTCCTTTTCCAGGTGCTGTAAGGAGCACTTTTTGAGTTCCTTTTGAAGATAAATGTCGTCTCAGCGCTTCTTCAGTTGTAAATGCACCAGTATTATCAATCACTAAAGCATCGTTTATTCCAAATTGAGTGTAATCAATTTCTTCAGGTTCATTGGCAGTGATGACATGAACAGTAGTTCCATTAATTATTAATGCATTTTTTTTCACATCGGCAACTACTGACCCCATAAAGTCGCCATGAATGGAATCATAACGTAACAATGAAGCTCTTTTTTCTAATGAAACTGAATCATTTTTATCACGAGTAACGATAGCCCTCAATCGCAATTGCTCTCCTTTTCCCATTTTTCCCATTAACTCTCGGGCAAGTAACCTTCCTATTCGTCCAAAACCATATAAAACAACATCTTTAGAATTAATTCCCTCTGTATTCTTGATGTTCTTTAATTTGTCTATTACAAATGCTTTGGCGTTATTGTGTTTATTATCTTTTAAATGGTATTCAAAGGTAAGTTTACCAATATCTAATTTTGAAGGGGGTAAATCCAATGATAATATAGCTTTTGCAATTTCTACTGAATCAAATATTGAAATTGGTTTACCAACAAATTCTCCAGCATATTCATGAAGGTTGATAATTTCACTTACATTTTTATCAATTAATTGATTTCTAAAAAGCACCATTTCAATTGATTTGTCGTACCATAAATCGCTGATTATTTTAATAAATTCTACGCCAGCTCTTCTTCGATTGGCTTGAAATGAAACCTCTTTTTCGTAGGATATTGTCATAATAACTAAACTAAATTTGAATTGATATATTGAATAATTATTGCAAAAGTACCCATTTCAATCGATTTCGTAACTAGTTTTAGTGTTAAATTTATTTTTTGATAAATAAAAAAAGCCGATTAATAAAAATCGGCTTTTCTAAAATTAAAGTAAGATGGTATTCTATAAAATTAAGCGGATCACTTGTCCGTTTACGGTTAGCATTTCAATTTGAACTGCCTGATTTTCATCTAAGCTGGAAAGTGCTTTTGAAACTGTTTCTACATCAATCGCTTTAACATTTCCAATACTTAATATAATTCCTCCTTTAAGGTCATTTGCGTAAGCACTTAATTTATCATTATCAATTTCTTTGATTTTAACGCCATAGCTAATTCTGAATTTCTTCTTATCAGCAGCTCCTATATTTTCTAATTCCAATCCTTTAAATTGGGTATTAACAAGGTCGCTTTTAGTCAAAGTAACCGGAATTATCATCGTTTTATTATTTCTGATAATGGTAACCTGCACTTGATCATTTGGTCTTTTTGTGCTAATATAACCATTTAATTCAGCATAGGAAGTTACATTTTGAGTATCAATTTTCTTGATAATATCCCCTTTAGTCAAACCTGATTTTTCAGCCCCCGTATTTTTATTTACCCTTTTTACATAAAACCCTTCGGTTTCTTTAATGCCTAATTCTTTTGATGTGGCGCTATTTAATTCTCCTCCTTCAACTCCTAAAATCCCTCTTTGGACATTGCCGAATTCCATGATATCTTCAATTATTTTATGTGCTATATTGGAAGGAATTGCAAAGGAATAACCAACATAAGAGCCGGTTTGAGATGAAATCATAGTATTAATTCCAATTAGTTCGCCACGGGTATTTACCAATGCACCTCCACTATTTCCGGGATTCACTGCAGCATCTGTTTGGATAAAGGATTGAATTCCTGAAGTATCTAAATTTCTGGCTTTTGCTGAAACAATTCCTGCGGTTACAGTTGAAGTTAAGTTGTATGGATTTCCAACTGCTAAAACCCATTCCCCAACTTTCACCAAATTTGAATCAGCAAATGCAGCATACGGAAGTTTTTCGTCGGCATCAATTTTCAATAAAGCAATATCCATTTTTGAATCGGTTCCAACCAATTTAGCCTTATAAGATTTTTTATTATTTAATGTAATTTCAATTTCTGATGCGTCTTTAACTACGTGATTATTGGTAACTATATAACCATCTTCAGAAATAATAACTCCAGAACCAGTTCCTATTTGTTCTTGTTGTTGGGCCCCTTTATACCCATAAAAAAATTCCATTATTGGGTTTGATATAGAAGTATAAGATACATTTTTTACATGAACTACTGTATGAAGAGATTTGTCAGCTGCTTCTGTAAAATCAACCGCTTCAGGGGATAATCCAACCGTTTTACCATAATTATTGGGAGCAAGAGTAACCACTGAATTTCTATTTTTTGAAAAATAGCCGTTACTATCAAATAATAATTTGTAGGCTCCAAGTGTAGTAGCACCGCTGAATAGTGATACTAACAATAAATTTGAGAAATTTTTCATACTAATTTAATTTTGTTTGAGTAAAAATAAAAAAGTTAAATTGCAAAAAAAAGAGTTTAACGATCGTTTAACAATGATTAACTTTTCATTAATAGTTTGTACTTTTGTAACAACGAAAAAGAATATGGAAATTAACTTTGATAAATACGAAGGAACGGGTAATGATTTTGTGATGATTGACAATCGCAACGATTTTTTTCCTAAAAATGATGTAAAGCGTATTGCACATTTGTGCGATAGAAGATTTGGTGTTGGTGCTGACGGATTGATTTTGTTAGAAAATGATTCGAATTTTGATTTTAAAATGGTCTACTATAATTCCGATGGGAATCAAAGTACCATGTGCGGAAATGGAGGAAGATGTTTGGTAGCATTTGCAAAAAAGCTCAATATAATAGATGATTCAGCTTCTTTTATGGCCATAGATGGCCTGCATCACGCTACTATTTTCGATGATAATATCGTTTCTTTACAAATGAAAAACGTAGAATCAGTAAATAGCCAACCTAATTATACCTTTTTAGATACGGGTTCGCCACATCATATTGAAGTAGTTTCTACTATTTCAAATCTAGAGGTAAAATCGAAAGGGGCGGCTATTCGATACAGCGCTATTTATGATTCGGCTGGTGCCAATGTTAATTTTGTTGAGCAAATAAATGAAGACACCTTTTCAATTCGAACCTACGAAAGAGGAGTGGAAGACGAAACTTTATCTTGTGGAACAGGTGCTACAGCTGTTGCTGTTGCAATGAACCATATTGGAAAAACAAATTCGAATGCCATTAAAATAAATGTTCAAGGAGGAAAATTAGAGGTTTCATTCGATAAAACGGATTCTCTTTATTTCAATGTATTTTTAAAAGGGCCTGCAGCTTTCGTATTCCAAGGAAAAATTAATATTTAAAAGCTATAATTTGATCACTTTAAAGGGAGCAACTATTTATCTGCGCGCATTGGAACCTAATGATTTAGAGTTTATTTATGCGGTCGAAAATGACCAATTGGTATGGGAAGTAAGTCATACTCAAACACCCTACAGCCGTTTTTTAATTCGTCAGTACCTTGAAAATGCCAATCAGGATATTTATGAAGCAAAACAACTGCGACTTGCGATATGTACTTGCGATGATGATTCTGCTGTTGGATTAATAGATATCTTCGAATTTGACCCTAAAAATAATCGCGCTGGAATAGGAATTCTTATTAAAGATATTGAAAATAGAAGTCAAGGAATTGGGACTGAAGCCATAGATTTATTGATAAAATATACTTTTAGAAATTTGAATTTGCACCAATTGTATGCAAATATCGACTCAGAAAATAAGGCTAGTCTCAGACTTTTTACTAAATTTGGTTTTGTAAATATTGGAACAAAAAAAGAATGGAATTTGGTGAATGGAAAATATAAAGACGAATCCCTCTACCAATTAATAAATAACAAATTTTAAAATATATATTTTGAACTTAAAAAAAATAATCACAATAGTTTCAGTAGTTTTGATCGCCGCATTATTAATTTTCGGTATTAAATTATATGGTGATATCTTTTCAAAAAACACTAAATTCTCTGGAAATGAGCTTTATGTTTACATTCCTACCGATGCAAACTATGAAGATGTAAAGAAGATTATTACTCCATATATCGATAATATGGATCAATTTGAAGTGGTGGCTTCCAAAAGATCCTACATCCAAAATGTAAAATCGGGACGCTTTTTATTCAAAAATGGAATGAATAACTTCGAATTGATCACTGCTTTACGTAATAATATCCCTGTTAAATTAGCTTTTAATAATCAAGAACGTATTGAAAATGTAGTTGGAAGAGTAGGGTCTCAAATTGAAGCAGACAGTGTTTCTTTGATGAAGATTTTTACAGATTCTACCTTCTTGAAAGAAAATGGATTCACAGAAGAAAATGTTATAAGTATATGTATACCTAATACCTATGAGTTTTATTGGAATACCAAAGCGGATAAATTCCGTGATAAAATGATTAAAGAGTATCGTAAGTTTTGGAATACTGAAAGAACTTCTCAGGCACAAAAATTGGGATTAACACCAGTTCAAGTCATGACTTTAGCGTCTATAGTTCATAAAGAAACCGTTAAAAAAGACGAAAGACCAAGAGTTGCTGGAGTTTATTTGAACAGATTAAGATTGGGTATGTTGTTACAAGCGGATCCAACTGTAATCTTTGCTAAGAAAAAGAAATTAGGAGATTTTAACATGGTCATTAAGAGAGTTTTTTCAAATGATTTAAAAATTGATTCACCCTACAATACTTATTTTTATGGCGGTTTACCTCCGGGGCCTATTGCAATGCCCGATATTACTGCTATTGAAGCTGTTTTAAAACCTGAAAAGCACAATTATATCTACTTCTGCGCAAGTGTAACCCGATTTGGCTATCATGAATTCGCTGCCAATGAAAGCGAACATGAAGTGAATAGAACCAACTATATTAATTGGTTGAGAAAGCAAATTCAAATCAGTAAATCCAATTAGGTAGGTTACTCCAATTACATCCTAAAAGCTGCTTTTAGAGAACTTTAACTATCTGAAAATCAGTTTTATTTTTTTTTATGTATATTTGACCCGTAGAAATTTCTTAAATAATACTGATTTATTATTTCAGTATTGATGTTTTATAAATCTATAATTATTGATTTATATTGTTTTACATTGTTAAGAAGAAAACTAATATATGTTAAAGAAAGGATTTTTTTATTTTGGTTTGGTTGGTATTGTTGCTTTTATGAGCTCAGGTTTTAAATATTCAAAATTTGAGAAATACGACTGGTTTCACATCGATTCAAATAAAATAACTAATTATTCGTTACCTTCATTAGATAATAAAGATTATATAAATAGAAAAGTTCCGTTTACAGGTAATTTTTTTATTGGTTATAAAGAAGCAATCGCCTTCAGAGAATCCCAAGGAAAATATAGAAAAATCAACTCCATAGGTTATATGGGTAAGTATCAGTTTGGTGTGGAAACGCTAAAAACTATTGGTATTTATGATAGTTTGTCTTTTTTAAATGATCCAAGATTACAAGAAAAAGCTTTTGTGGCGTTGCTTTCTAAAAATAAGTGGGAGTTAAAAGAGGAAATAGAAAAGTACGAAGGCCAAATAGTTGGTGGCGTGCGAGTGACTGAATCCGGGCTTTTAGCTGCTGCCCATTTAGGTGGAGTCGGATCTGTGAAAAGATTTTTAAGATCTAATGGTTCTCGCAAATGTAGAGATAGCAATGGAACTTCAGTGAAATCGTATATGAGAGAGTTTGGAGGGTATGAAACTTCGGGGATAAAACCGAAGAGAAAACCAAAAGTAAAATAAATAAAAAAACCACGTTTATCGTGGTTTTTTTTTGCGCTACATTTTATGAATTATAAATATTGTGGGTCGATTGTGTAAATCAATTTTTGTTTTTTTCCAATTCACCACCCGCATCGTTTTTATATATTCTGTAGGCAAAGTAATATCAGAAGCTACACATAAATACGTTTCAGGATGAAGTGAGCTTAAAATATCCTCCAACATTTTGTTGTTTCGATAGGGAGTTTCTATAAATATTTGGGATTGATTTTTACTAATAGATAACTTTTCTAGATTTTTAATTGCCAATTTTTTTTCGGTAGCATCAATTGGAATGTAGCCGTTAAAAGCGAAACTTTGTCCGTTCATTCCAGAAGCCATTATAGCTAATAAAATGGAAGAAGGTCCAACTAAAGGAACCACTTGAATCCCTTTTTCATGTGCTAATTTTACAATTACTGCTCCAGGATCGGCAACGCCAGGACATCCAGCTTCCGACATAAGTCCGACGTTTTTTCCTTCCACACAGTCTTGAATCATTTGTTTATACTCAGAATCTTGGGTGTGTTTATTCAACGAACTTAAGTGCAACAACGCTTGAACTTTCTCTGGACAAATACTCTTAATAAATTTCCTAGCTGTTTTTTCGTTTTCAACAATATAATAATCTAATAGCTCGATACTTCTTTTTATAGTTTGTGGAAGTACATCAAAAGGGTTTTCGTTTTCACCTAGCGTTGTGGGAATAAGATATAATTTTCCTAATTGAGCCATTTTGGTATTGATTGTTTTAGAAATGTTGAGATTTTAATTTGCTTGCAATAATGTCGCAAGTAGCATCCAGCATTTCATAAACGATGTCAAATCCGTTCTCCATTCCAAAATAGGGGTCTGGAACTTCTTTTATTTCGTCTAAATATTTTTCTGTAAGAATTAATTTTACTTTACTTTGATGTTTTTCATTATTGGATAAAGCAATTACATTTTGATAATTACTTTTATCCATAACATAAATATAATCGAAGTTTTCAAAATCGGATAAAGTAATTTGTCGGCATTTTTGCTTAGAAATATCAAGACTGTTTTTTTTGCAAACAGCAATAGATCTGGAATCGGGTTGGCTTCCAATGTGCCAATCTCCAGTACCACAAGAATCTACAATAAATTGATCTTTAGGAAGTTTAGACGCTAAAAGCCCTTCTGCAATTGGTGATCTGCAGATGTTTCCTAAACAAACCATTAAAATTTTAACGTACATTTTATAACGACAATTTCTTGTGAATGTCTTCCATGTATTTTTTGAACTGCTTGTCTGTTGCTACAAGGTTATCAACAGTTTTGCAAGCATGTAATACAGTAGCGTGATCGCGATCTCCAATTTGAGAACCGATATTTGCTAAAGAAGCTTTGGTGAATTTTTTCGCAAAAAACATTGCTAACTGTCTAGCTTGAACTACGTGACGTTTTCTAGTTTTAGACTGTAATGTTTCTAAATCCAATTGGAAATAGTCGGATACTGTTTTTTGAATGTAATCGATAGATACCTCACGTTTAACATTTTTAACAAATTTTTCTACCACTTGTTTTGCTAAATCTAGCGTTACCTCTTTTTTATTAAATGAGGATTGCGCTATTAATGAAATTATAGCACCTTCCAGTTCACGAACGTTGGTTTTAATATTTCTAGCTACATATTCAATAATTTCTTGAGGAATTTCAACGCCATCGCGATAAAGAATATTTTTCAAAATTGAAATTCTAGTTTCGTAATCTGGCTGGTGTAATTCAGCTGAAAGACCCCATTTGAAACGAGAAAGTAATCGTTGTTCAATATCTTGCATGTCAACAGGAGCTTTGTCTGAAGTCAAAATTACCTGTTTTCCATTTTGATGTAAGTAATTGAAAATGTGGAAAAACACATCTTGAGTTCCAGTTTTTCCTGAAAGGAACTGAACATCGTCAATTATTAACACCTCAATTAGTTGATAGAAATGAATAAAATCGTTTCTATTATTTTTCTTTACAGAATCAATATATTGCTGCGTAAAAATTTCAGCAGAAATATATAAAACTGTTTTTTCTGGATATTTATCTTTTATCTCAACACCAATGGCGTGGGCTAAATGCGTTTTTCCCATTCCAACTCCACCAAAAATTAACAATGGATTAAATGAAGTTCCGCCTGGTTTATTAGCTACAGCCATACCGGCAGAACGTGATAAACGGTTGGAATCTCCCTCAAGGAAATTATCAAAACTATAGTTTGCGTTTAGTTGAGATTCTATTTTTAGATTTCTTATTCCTGGAATTACAAATGGATTTTTTAATTCTGGGTTTAAGTTTTTAAATGGAGCATCTACCTCTTGAGTTTTCATTGGGCTTCTGTGAGCACTTGGCAATTGTTCCATAAATGGTTGTTTGTTGCCATAAGTGTTCTCCATCTTAATTTTATAAAGTAACTTTGCGTTTTCCCCAAGTTCTTTTGTTAATGCAACTTTCAATAACTTTACATAATGCTCTTCAAGCCATTCGTAGAAAAATTTACTAGGAACTTGAATGTACAGCGCGTTATCAGTAAGTTCTACTGATTTTATTGGTTCAAACCAAGTTTTGTAGGCTTGGTCTTGAATATTGTCTTTGATGAATAACAGACAATTTTCCCAGACTGATTGCGCAGTTTTGCTCATAGTAATTTAAAAAGTTATTGTTTTATTACGCTACAAAAAATAACGGTTTAGGGATGTTTATTTTTTGGACTACAAATATGTGATAATAAATCGTTAAAAAAAAATTTTTTTAGATTAATTTTTTTAAAATTTTTGTTGTATATGGATGCTATTATTAAATTAAAATAATTATAAAAAATACAAATGCAAAAACATCAAATTCAAGTTCGTGTTCGATATTCTGAAACAGACCAAATGGGAGTAGTTTATCACGGGAATTATATACCCTATTTTGAAATCGGAAGAGTGGAATGGTTAAGAAACAAAGGGGTTTCCTATAAATTAATGGAAGAAAGTGGCATTGCGCTACCGATAGTTTCTATGAATATCAACTATAAAAAACCAGCTCGTTATGATGAATTATTAACAATTTATACGGCTTTTAAAAGTCAATCTTCAGTGAAAGTTGAATTTGATTGCGAAATCCATAATGAGAAAAATGAATTGTTAACAACTGCTCATTTTATTTTGGTTTTTGTAGACTTATCAACAGGAAAACCTGTAACCCCTCCAGATTACTTAAAAGAGGTGTTATTGAAATTAGATATCTAATTTTGATATAGAAATTTCAAATAATGATTCAAAGATGTCGATTATTCTTTTGGTATTTTTTTTCGAGTAATAATAATTAGTTCGCAATTTTCTTCCATTTTTTGAGAATGAATGTCTAATTGTTTTTCTTTAATGATTCTCATTACCTTGTTTATATTTTTATAATCAAATGTAATTTTGAAATGGATATCTATTTTTTTTTCAATTATTGAAGCGTTTTCAAGCACTAATTGTGCGGTGGTTTTATAAGCTGTGATTAGTCCGCCAACACCCAGTTTAGTCCCGCCAAAAAACCGAACTATTACTATTAATACATTGGTTAATTCAAAAGATTGTATTTGACCATAAATTGGAATTCCTTCTCTATTACTAGGTTCGCCATCATCATTGGCTCTGTATTCAATTTTTTCAATTCCAATTTGATACGCATAACAAAAGTGAACCGCACCAAAATGTTGCTTTTTTAATTGATCGATGTAAATCTTAATTTCATCGGTTGTAGTTACTGGAAAGGCATAACCAAAAAATTTACTATTTTTTTCTTTAAATAGTATTTCTTCTGTTGGTTGATCAATAGTTTTATAAGTGTCTTTTATTTCCAAAACGATTATAGTATTCCCTTATCCAATAATTCAATTACGTCTTCTTTGCCTTTTTGCAAATGCCAAACTTGTAATCCTGTTTTTTTAGCACCTTCTATATTGTCAAAATTATCATCTACAAAAAGTGTTTTCTCAGGATTCAAATTATTGTTGTTGATTACAAAGTTGTAAATTTCAACATCGGGTTTTCTCATTCCTAAATCATAAGAAAAATATATTTTTTTAAAGCAATTGTAAAAGCGATTGTAAAAATCGTCTCCATTTGTTTCTTTAAAATAATTGATGTGTATAGAATCGGTGTTACTCAATAAAAAGAGTTGGTATTTTTTAGATATTTTTTCAAGAAATTCTAATCGGTAAATAGGAAAATCCAATAAAACACCATTCCAAGCAATAAGAACTTCTTCTGGAGAAGCGTTTGGAACTAATTTATTTAAACCGACTATAAAATCAGATCTTGTAATTAATCCCTTTTCGAAATTAATATTTAAAGAATCAATTTGGGAACTCCATTCTATCAATCCTAATTTTTTTAAGGTTAATGGAGTGGCTTTTTTATCAAGGTTGATAAATACATCACCAAAATCAAAAATTATCGTTTCAATCATCGTTTCTATATAGTAATAATGTGTCGTTTTTTAGAGCCACTTTTGAATGGATTTTTCTATTTAGATCAGGGGCTTTTGTTCCTTCTAATAGATTTATTTCACCAATAAATACTCTAGCCTCATCCCAAAGATTAGCCTCAATGAAGGGTTGAATTGTTTTTCTACCACCCTCAATTATAATAGATTGTATGTTTATTTCAAATAATTTTTCGACTATTGCTTGTGTAGAATTTTTGTCAAAATCTACTTTTATACATTCAATAGTATCTGTAATTGAAGTCATTTTTTTATTTGAAAAAACAATCGTTTTTGCTTGATTATCGAAAACATTACACGAAGAATCGATAGTATTTTTCTTATCAATTATAACGCGAATTGGATTATTTCCAACCCAATCACGAACAGTGAGGGAGGGATTGTCATCGATTATTGTTTGGGTTCCAACCAAAATTGACTGTTCTTCACTTCGCCATTTGTGAACTAATTGACGAGAATATTCATTGGAAATCCAAACTGGCTTTTGCTCTATTTTGTTTTTCGGACTGATAAATCCATCGGAGCTTTCTGCCCATTTTAAAATAATATAAGGTCGATTTTTTCTATGAAATGTAAAAAACCGTTTATTGAGTTCGTTGCCTTCTTTTTCTAAAATCCCCACAGTAACATTCACTCCTGAATCTTTTAATTTTTGAATTCCTTTTCCGGCCACTTTACTATTAGGATCAATGGTTCCGATAACCACATTTGGGATTTTATATTTTAAAATTAAATCGGCACAAGGAGGGGTTTTTCCATAATGACTACAAGGTTCCAAACTTACATAAAGTGTAGAATAGGAAAGTAATTCTTTATTTTGAACTGATTCTATAGCAATTACTTCAGCGTGAGATTCACCTGATTTTTTATGCCATCCTTCGCCTATAATAGTATTTTCAAATACAATTACGCAGCCCACAAGCGGATTTGGGTAGGTAGTTCCCAATCCATTTTTGGCCAATTCAATACACCTTTTTATATATTTTTCTTGTACCTTCACGCCGTAAAAATACGATTAAAAAGTAATATGGAAAGCATTCAAATTAGAGAAATTCAAAAGAAAGATAATGCTAAAATGGCAGCAATAGTAAGAGATGTGCTAACTGATTTTGGTGTTCCAAAAGTAGGATCAGCTTATGCAGATCCCTATTTAGACACCTTATTTGAAGTGTATGACATCCCAAGAGCCATTTATTTTGTTGTTGAAAATAATAGTAAAATCTTGGGTGGTGCCGGAATTATGCAATTGGAAAAAGCAGATAATACTATTTGTGAGCTCCAAAAAATGTATTTCCTTCCTGAAATTAGAGGGCTAGGATTTGGAACAAAACTAATGAATCTTTGTCTTGAAAAAGCAACAGAATTTGGTTTCAAAAGTTGTTATATTGAAACAATGACTTACATGGATGCTGCGCAAAAATTATATCGAAAATCAGGTTTTGAATATTTAGAGCAACAAATTGGTTCTACTGGACATAATTCTTGTGAAGTTTGGATGTTGAAAAAACTATAAATAGTAATGAAAATAAAGGAATATAAAGTCAATTTTATTGAATCCCTGATACCTTTTTATGATGAAATGGAAGCAGAAAGTTTCTTTTATTTGGTACTTGAAAACAAGCACCAATTAAGGAGAATTGATTTGGCTTTGGATATTAAAAAAGAAATTTCAGAAGTAGAAATTTTAAATTGGAATGCTATTTTAGAAAAGTTAAAAACTCAAATTCCGATCCAATACATATTAGGCACCACTCCTTTTTATGGTTTAGAATTTATTGTAGATGAAAATGTATTAATTCCTAGACCTGAAACTGAAGAATTAGTGGATTGGATTGTTAAATTAAATTGTAATTTATCTAAAAAGAAAAATTTTAAAATTTTGGATATTGGAACGGGAAGTGGTTGTATCGCGATTTCATTAGCAAAGAACATTACCAATTCAGAAGTTTTTGCTGTTGATGTTTCCGAAAAGGCATTGGCTGTAGCCGAAAAAAATGCGGCTTTAAACAACGTTTCTGTCACTTTTATACATAAAAACATCTTGGAAACGACTGATCTAAATCAGAAATTTGATATAATAGTTTCCAATCCTCCGTATGTTAGAAACATAGAAAAGTCAGAAATTAATCTGAATGTTTTGGATAACGAACCTCATTTGGCTTTGTTTGTTTCGGACAATGATCCGCTTATTTTTTACAAGAAAATTGCTGAGTTGGCTGCTGCCAATTTAAATCCGAAAGGACAATTATTCCTCGAAATCAATCAATATTTAGGTAATGAAACCCAAGAATTATTGGAATCTATAGGTTTAAAAAATAGTGAACTTCGAAAAGATATTTATGGAAATGACCGAATGATTGCCTGTAATTTTTAGCTATTATTCGTATCTTAAAGCCTCAATAGGATCTAATTTAGACGCTTTTAAGGCCGGATAAGAACCTGAAACTACTGCTACAATAAAGGTAGTAATGGTAGCTGCTATAACCGCCCCCCAAGGAATTACAAAACTAAAATCGATTGCGTTTGAAATCCCATAGCCAATTAATATTCCAAAGATAATTCCAACCATTCCACCTAATTGTCCAATGATTAAAGTTTCAATAAAAAACTGAAATGCAATAGTACTTCTTTTTGCCCCCAATGCTTTTCGAACTCCAATTTCACGTGTTCGCTCGGTAACAGAGACCAACATTATGTTCATTAAGGCAATCGAAGAACCAAAGATGGTAATAATCCCTATTATCCATGCCGATGCGCTTAAAACTCCAGTCATTTCTGAAATTCTATTGATTAAATCATCGCTTCTTGAAACGCCAAAATTGTTGACTTGAACCGGGCTCAATTTTCGAACACGACGCATTGTGTTTGTTGCATTTGCAATAGCTTCTTCCAATAATTGGTCTTTTGAAACCATTGTACTAATTGAATAATTGATGCTTGGCGCCGTAAATAAAGAACGAGCTACTTGAATTGGAATTAAAACGCGTAAATCTTGGCTGTTTCCAAAAGTTGATCCTTTTTCTTTTAACACTCCAATTACTTTGAATTTTGCCCCTCGAATTGAAATGATTTTATCTATTGGATTCAAATCTTTCAACAATCCTTTTTCAAAATCAGAACCTACAACACAAACATAAGCATTATTATCAACGTCAAATCCTGTGAAGTTTCTTCCTAAAGTAGTTTCCAAACCTGAATTGGGTAGAAAATGCTCGTCAACACCTACAACTTTGATTTCAGGATCTGTTTTTTGGGATTCAAATTTCACTTCTGCTCTTGAAGTCGCTGTAAATGAAAGAGAAGTTTCCGTAAATGGATAGTTATAATTTTCTTTGAAAGCTTTGGCTTCAGTGTAAGAAATTATTGCATTTGTTTTAATTTCGCTAATACTCACCCCACCACTTCGTCTTCGAACGCTCGTTTCATACTGATTTATGTTAAAAGTATTGGAACCCATTGAGGCAAAATTGGTCGACAATGTATTTTTTAAGGCTGAAACGACCGTTAATATTCCGACCAATGCGGTAATTCCGATTGCAATGATTAATATAGTAAGTATGGTTCGCAACAATTGAGTGCGGATTGAACCAAGTGCTATTCGGATATTTTCTACTGTTAATTTGAACATCATTTCTAATTTGACACGAAAATACAATTTTTGTTACAAGTTTGCTTTAGAAGGACTATTATTTAGTATAAAAATATGATATTTGCATAGAGAAAATTATAATTTATGAATTTAGATTATAAATTTGCTCAAAATAATTAGATTTAGAGATTACAATTCTAAAATCTATAACCTAAGAATAGACTATTAATATGGCCCAAAAACCGAGTATTCCTAAAGGCACGCGCGACTTTTCTCCAAGTGAAGTTGCCAAACGGCAGTATATTATTTCTATTATAAAAAGTAATTTTGAAAAATTTGGTTTTCAACCTATTGAAACACCTTCATTTGAAAATTCGGAAACTTTAATGGGAAAATATGGTGAAGAAGGGGATCGATTAATATTTAAAATTTTAAACTCCGGAGATTATTTGGCTAAAGCCAATGAAAGCGCGCTTGAAAATAAAGAAAGCAATAAGTTAACTTCAAGTATTTCTGAAAAAGCGCTTCGTTATGATTTAACTGTCCCTTTTGCAAGATATGTAGTGCAACACCAAAATGATATTGAATTTCCATTTAAAAGATACCAAATCCAACCGGTGTGGCGCGCTGATCGTCCGCAAAAAGGACGTTTCAGAGAATTTTATCAATGTGATGCTGATGTAGTTGGTTCAAAATCGTTATGGCAAGAAGTGGAATTAATTCAATTGTACGATGCTGTTTTCACCGATTTAGGTTTGAATGGCGTTACTATAAAAATCAATAATAGAAAAATATTGTCAGGAATTGCTGAGGTTATTGGTGCCTCAGATAAATTAATTGATTTTACTGTAGCTTTAGATAAACTGGATAAAATAGGGGAGAACGGAGTTAAAACCGAAATGCTTGAAAAGGGAATTTCTGAAGCTGCAATTCAAAAAGTCCAACCGTTATTTAATTTTACCGGAACTATTTCGGAGAAAATCCAAAAATTAGCGACACTTTTAGCCTTATCAACGGAAGGGATGAAAGGAATTGAAGAATTAAAATTTATTTGCGAGGCAGTTGCTGAATTGGGATTAACCCAATCCAATTTAGATTTAGATGTAACTCTTGCTCGTGGATTAAATTATTATACAGGCGCTATATTTGAAGTGACTCCACCAAAAGAAATTGCTATGGGATCTATTGGCGGCGGAGGAAGATATGATGATTTAACTGGAATTTTCGGTTTGAAAGACATGAGTGGCGTAGGAATATCATTTGGCTTGGACCGTATTTATTTGGTTATTGAAGAATTGAATTTGTTTCCTGAAACGGTAACTACAACCTCGAAAGCGTTGTTTATCAATTATGGTGAAAAAGAGGCTTTTTATTCTATGAAAGCCATAAAAAAATTACGTGAATTTGGAATAAAAGTAGAATTATATCCTGACGCAGTAAAAGTGGGAAAACAATTCATGCACGCGGATAATCGAGCAATTAAATACGCTATTATTGTTGGAGAAACCGAAATGAACGAAGGTAAATTTGCCTTAAAAAATCTGATTTCAGGGGAGCAAGTAACCTTAAATTTTGAAGAATTGAAAAACACACTTATTAATAATTAATTTAAATCAATAGTTATGAAAAACGCATTCTTAAAAAGTATTTTTTTTATTGCCGTTATCGGTTTATTTTTTTCTTGTAATCAAAAGGCAGCAACTGAATCAGCTTCAAATTATCTAACTGATACAGAAACTGGAATTAAAACGGGTGGAATAAAAGTAGTTACGATTTCAACTCCTAATGGGAATTTTAAAATTTGGACTAAGAAAATTGGTAACAACCCAAAGATTAAAGTTTTATTATTAAACGGAGGTCCTGGAGCTACACACGAATATTTTGAGTGTTTTGAAAGTTTCTTACCAAAAGAAGGAATAGAATTCATTTATTACGATCAATTGGGTTGTGGAAATTCTGACAATCCAAATGATGTTGCCATGTGGGATTTACCAAGATTTGTAGAAGAAGTGGAGCAGGTTCGAATTGCATTAGGATTAAATAAAGATAATTTCTATTTACTTGGACACTCTTGGGGAGGAATTTTAGCAATGGATTATGCCATGAAATATCAAAGTAACTTGAAAGGTTTGATTATTTCAAATATGATGTCAAGCGCTCCTGACTATGGAAAATATGCTGAAGATGTGCTTTCTAAACAATTCAAGCCTGAAGTTTTAAAAGAAATTCGTGAAATTGAGGCTAAAAAAGATTTCTCCAATCCGAGATATATGGAATTGTTAATGCCTAATTTTTATGCAGAGCACATTTGTAGAATCCCCCTTCAAGATTGGCCAGAGCCAGTTAACAGATCGTTTTCTAAAATCAATCAGTCACTTTATGTAACCATGCAAGGTCCTAGTGAGTTTGGACTTTCAGGGAAATTAGAGAAATGGGATCGTTCTCAAGATCTTAAGAAAATTTCAACTCCAACACTTGTTGTAGGGGCTAAAAATGACACTATGGATCCTAAACACATGGAGTGGATGTCGACACAATTTCAAAATGGAAGCTATTTATATTGTCCAAATGGAAGTCACATGTCAATGTATGACGATCAAGAAACGTATATGAACGGATTAATTAAGTTTGTTTTAGGCGTTAATGAAGGTCAAAAGTAAATAAAAATATAAGCTTTCATTTTATACGAAATCATGAAAAAAATACTGATTAAGATTTGTTATAATTAATATAATATTTTTTTTATATAATAATAAATTCTATTTTTGAAGAAATATTAATCAATTTATCAATTTATGAAAAAAATTATTTTACTTGGCTTTCTGGTTTTAACTATAGGGGCGCAATCACAAACATTTAAGTATAAAATTGTTACTTCCATTGAATCTGTTGTTCCTGGAGGTTTAGGAAGGTCTCGTATTATTGAAAATGGAACT
>Ga0209443_1000459_pt1 | contig 27451 bp, 21 predicted proteins | sample LauGreBMM110DCMD_2_FD_187571 | JGI IMG/M metagenome (GOLD analysis project Ga0209443, IMG submission 187571) | Freshwater lake microbial communities from Lake Michigan, USA - Su13.BD.MM110.DCMD (SPAdes) (version 2) | ecosystem: Environmental > Aquatic > Freshwater > Lake | place: Lake Michigan... | reverse complement strand
GTGCAATAATTACACCTTCTTTTGCTTCACGATCGCTACGCTTTGCAGCGACTTTTTGTCCTTGCTTACGTAACCAATCAATGGCTGCTTCAAAGTCATTGTTTGTTTCTGTCAAAGCTTTACGGCAGTCCATCATACCGGCACCTGTAGCTTGACGTAATTTGTTAATGTCTTGTGCTGTTATAGCGCTCATAAAATTATTTTTAAAAATGTCTAATTGAATCTCAATTGATGATAAGTGTTTTTTAACGGCAGCAAATTAATACAATTGGGTCATAAGTATCTATGCAGATACCAATGACCCAATTAATTTATTATTATTTTCCTGCTGGGCGACGTGTACTTTGAATACGACGCTTAGGTGCACCTGGCGCTGTTGGAGCAGCTCCTGCACCACGCTTACCTCTTCCACCTTCAGCATTCGCTTCCGCTTCCATACGTTTTGCTTTGGCTTCGTTTTCATTGTTGCCTTCTTCTGTTTCGCTATCGTCATCTTTAGAAGCTTGACGCTCAGCTAAACCTTCAGCAATAGCAGCAGTGATATAGTTGGTAATAATTGCAATTGATTTTGTAGCATCATCATTTGCAGGGATAGAAAAATCAACTTTGTTTGGATCACAATTCGTATCCACCATTCCAAAAGTTTGAATTCCTAAACGCTTAGCTTCTGCTAATGCAATATGCTCATGTCCGATATCCACTAAGAATAAAGCTGCTGGTAAACGACCCAATTGCGCGATACCACCTAATACTTTTTCCATTTTATCTCTATCACGACCTAAAGTCAAACGCTCTTTTTTAGTTAAGCTATCTGCGCTACCGTCGTTCAACATTTTTTCAATGCTTTGCATTTTTTTAACGCTCTTACGAACAGTATTAAAGTTAGTCAACATACCACCTAACCAACGCTCTGTAGCGTAAGGCATGTTTACTTTTTTAGCACACTCGCTCACGATTTCTTTCGCTTGCTTTTTAGTGGCAACAAACATGATCTTTTTACCACTCTTTGCAATTTGCTTTAACGCAGCTGCAGTTTCTTGTAAATGAGCTACTGTTTTGTTTAAATCGATGATATGTATTCCTTTTTTCTCAGCGAAAATGTAAGGTAACATTTTAGGGTTCCACTTCTTTTTAAGGTGACCAAAGTGTACGCCAGCTTCCAAAAGTTGCTGTTGAAGTGAAGTATTATTTTCCATTTGTATAAATTGTAATAATGAATTAATGTTAAAATTATTGGATTAACGTTTACTGAACTGGAAGCTACGACGTGCTTTCTTATGTCCGAATTTCTTACGCTCAACACTACGAGGGTCACGCGTTAATTGTCCGGCTGCTTTTAAAGCAGGACGTAATTCAGGATTCAATTCAATTAATACACGAGCAATACCTAATTTGGCTGCTTCTGCTTGTCCTTTTAAACCACCGCCTTGCGCGTTGATTACGATATCGTATTTACCCATTAATTCAGTAGTTTTTAAAGGCGCTTCTACTTGATTTTGTAAATACACTAATGGGAAGTAAGCTTTATAATCTTTATCATTAACGGTAATTTTTCCACTACCCTTACTTACAAAGACGCGTGTTACTGCTTCCTTACGACGACCAACTGCATTTGTTTGCTTTTCCATTTATTTATATTTGGAATTAATTAAAATTTAAATTCTTTAGGTTGTTGTGCAGTATGAGGGTGTTTGTCACCAGCATACACAAACAATTTTTTAACCATCTTACGTCCCAAACGATTTTTAGGTAACATACCCTTAACCGCTCTTTCCATAATTACTTCTGGACGACGCTTGATTAAATCTTCTGCAGCTTCTTCCTTTTTACCACCTGGGTAACCAGAGTAGTTTAAGTATTGTTTGTCGTGGAATTTATTTCCAGTCAACAAAACTTTTTCTGCATTAACGATGATTACATAATCTCCACAATCAACGTGTGGCGTGTAATAAGCCTTGTTCTTACCACGTAGAACTGCTGCGATTTTTGAAGCGATACGTCCTACGGTTTGATTAGTACCATCAACAATGTACCAGCCATGTTTAACGGTAGCCGCGTTGGCGTGCTTCGTGGTGAAATGTAGTTTACTCATAATTCTTTGTTTTAATGAGGCTGCGCTATCCCGTCAGCCATAAAATATTCCCCTTTTATAAGGGAGGGCGAAGGTAAGGGGGGAAATTGGGTTTTCCCAAGATTTGAGGGTCGAATTTTTACCGTATATCTATAACTAGTTGATAATCAATAATAATTTTGTATCATAAAATAATTCATACTAAAATGTTGCTGAATATCAATGAGTTAAGAAATTGTAAATTGCCGATATGACATTAATCTACTTAAATATTGGGGGTTCTGACCTAAATTTACCATACTTATATATATGTATCAGAAATTTCAGGCTACTCAAATTTTTACAGGCACCGAGCTTTTAGAAGACCAGCTGGTTTTAATTACCCAAAAAGATGGTACCATCGAAGCCTTGGTGGGTATTGAAGATGCGGGGGAAGATATTCAAAATTTTGAAGGCATCATTAGCCCTGGATTTATCAATGCACATTGTCATTTGGAGTTATCGCACATGAAAGGAATGATTCCTGCGAAAACAGGCTTGCAAGAATTTGTAAAACAAATTGTGGGGTTGCGAAAAGTAGAAGATGTTATTATTCAAGAAGCAATTGTTGCGGCAGAAAATGAAATGTTTGAAAATGGCATTGTGGCGGTGGGAGATATTTGTAATACACTTGATACGTTGGATACAAAATCGAAACATCGTTTGGCTTATTATAGTTTTGTTGAGTTGTACGATTTAGATCCTACGCGCGCGCAGGATAAAATAAATGCAGGTATTATTTTACAAAATACTTTTGAACAAAATTGTATTCGCGCATCATTGGTGCCACATGCGCCTTACTCCTGCACTTTTGCATTATTAAAATTATTAGCAAATCATTTTGGAGCACATACTATTAGTATGCATAACCAAGAAACTGCTGCAGAGAACGAATTTTTTGAAAATAAGACAGGCGACTTTATTAGCATGTATGAACGTACTAAAGTTGCACTTGATTATTTTCATGCCACTGGAAAATCAAGTTTGCAATCGGTATTGCCAAAAATAAATACTGCCGCCCATTGTATTTTAGTACACAATAGTTTTACCTCAGTTGATGACATTCAAGCAGTACGCCAACAAATGCCGAATACATCATGGTGCTTATGTCCCAATGCCAATCAATACATTGAAAGCGCGATGCCGCCCATTGATTTATTACGCGCGCAAAAAGTAAATATCGTAGTGGGAACGGATAGCTATGCCAGTAACTGGAGTTTAAATATTTTGGATGAATTAAAAACCATTCAAAAACACAACCCAACTATTGAATTAGCTGAAATGCTTGGCTGGGCTACACTGAATGGCGCACGCGCATTACAAATGGATAAACATTTAGGTAGTTTTGAAAAAGGAAAAAAACCAGGGATCGTATTAATTTCAGGAGTGGATGCAGCAGGGAAATTAAGCAGCAGTTCGTCATCAAAACAACTCATCAAAAATTAAATAAGATCGTATTAATCATAATTATATGAAATTAATTCCCATTCGATTTGCTATTATTAGTTGTTTGCTTTTTTTAGGCTTAACTACGCATGTGTTTGGACAAACAACAAAAATAAGTGGACGAATATTAGATAACAAAGGCACTCCGATGGAGGCGGTAAGTATAAGCTTATATGATAGTGCTGGCATTAAAGTATTCCAAGCCTTATCAGATATCGAAGGAAAATTCATTTTTGAAAAAAATGTGACGACTAATGCATACATAATTGTTTCTTTTGTTCAGTTTGGATCTAGGACCATTTTTTTATCAGCGAGTAAAAAAAATATCGAATTAGGTGATATCAATTTACAGAATAACCAATACTCATTAACAGAAGTAATGGTTTTAGGAAAAAAATCGCCCATTAATTTAAAGGTGGACAGGCAGGTTTTTAGCGCAAGTCAATTTGCGAATGCAGCCAATGGAAATGGTATTGATCTAATTAAAAACCTGCCGGCTGTTTCAGTCAATGGATTGGGAGAAATTAGCTTGCGTGGTTCCAGTAGTTTTCAAGTGATGATTAATGGTAAGCCATCTGCGGGCGATCCAAGTTATATTTTAGCGCAGCTTTCCGCTGCTTCTATTGAAAATATTGAAGTGATCACTAGTCCAGGAGCCACTTACGATGCGGATGGTAAAAGTGGCATTATAAATGTTGTAACCAAATCAGCTTTGGAACTAGGTTGGATGGTTCAATCAAGTGTAATGTATGGCGCTAAGCCATTCAATAATTTTGATAATAAAAGATATGCACAGCCACAAAGGGGTTCAGTGGATGTGTCTGCAGGCTATAGAAAAAATAAATGGGATGTAAACTTAGGTTTTAATTATTTAAGAAATGACATTGCTGGTTATCGGGAAGGGGACGTAAACACCACCATCAATGGTGTGTTCACTAGTTTTCCTTCAAATGGGGAAAGGAGTTTTAAAAAATACAATAGTGGCGGTCGCATTGCAATTGGACATGATACAAAATTAGGAAACAGATGGGAAGCAGGAATTTACGTTGGGAACAGATTTCAAAGCAGGGTAGCAGATTTGTTATATAATATTAAACATCGTGTAATTGCATCAGGCGTCGTTACTAGTTTTGATTATTTTAATGAAAATACACAGGATAAGGAAGCCTTCTTTTCGTTAGCAAATGTTGGCTACGATCATAAACTTTCGGGGAAAGCTAAAATCAATTTTTCGTTACAATATGAGGGGGCTAATTTAACAGGATTAACAATTAATAAAAATTTTAATAATATTGGAAGAGCAGTGCTATTCCAACAAACGAATAATCCAAGTTCCAATCCATTGAATGCAATTAGATTTAAAACCGATTATACATTTAAAAATAACATAGGCACTTTTAATATGGGGTATCAATTTAGAAATGATAAACAAGATGGAAACTTTGAATACGCGTATAAAAATATGGGAATGACCCAATTTATGATTGATCCGTTATTCTCAAGTAATTTAAAAGTTAATAATAACATACATGCGGCTTATATACAATACAGTGAAAAGAAAAATAAACTATTCAAACAAATTGGATTAAGGGCAGAGCATTTAGTTAGAACGCTTACATTTTCTAATAATAATAAACAAAATGACTTAATTCTTCCTAGCTTATTCCCAAGTTTTATTTTTCGTTATGATGCAAAAGATAAGTTAGTACTTAAAACAAGTTACACGCGAAGAGTTAAAAGAACGAATAATTTTGAGCTGAACCCTTTACCTGAAAGGGAGCATGCAGAAACACTAGAACAAGGGGATCCGAACTTACTTCCAGAACTTACAGGAGCATTAGAGATGGGACTTGAAAAAAGTTGGCAAAAAAGTGTCTTGAATTTTACGATATATCGTCAAGACATCAAAAATCCAATACAACGGGTAAATAAAGTTTATAATGATACTATATTAAACAGGGTATTTACCAATGCCTCAAGGGCATTGCAAATTGGAATGGAGGTGAATGTAACCAATTCCATTACCCCTTATTGGCAATCCCTGATTAGTGGAAATATTTATCATTATAAAATTGACGGAACTATATTTGATGGGGCTGTCAATGTTAGCAACGCTAGTATTATTTATAGCATAAATAGTACGCAAAGTATCAAGATTCAAAAAGGACTTGCACTACAACTATCTATCAACTTTTTATCAAACAGAATTACCGCGCAAGGTGAAGATGGTGCTTTTGTAACCCCTCATTTGTCGCTTAAAAAAACTACGCTAGACCAACGATGGACCTTTCAAATGCAATGGCTGAATATAGATATGGGATCAAAAATTTCGAACAGACAAAGAATTACGACCAGAGGATCTAATTTTTATACCACGACTAATTATATTTATGAAACAGACCAGCTGCAATTTTCATTAAGTTTTAACATGTCAAAACGAAATAGAAAAATAACACTTCCAGTAAGCGATATAGCTGAAAAGGAATTTTAAATTTTTGGTAGTTATACAATATGCTTTCCTGCTATCTACAATCGCTATTTAAGGACGGGAACATCGTTTCAATAAAAATGCCCCCGATTACTCGGAGGCATTTTTATTTATTTTCAACTTGTATTCGTTATTTAAACGAACTAAGCTAAATATTAATATCCTTGATTTTGTTTCAAATAACCTGGAAGGTTAGAAGAACCATCAATCGCTGTTTGAGGAATAGGGAAAATTCTTTTGTTTTTATCTGTGTTTGTTTTTTCAGTCCAGGCACCTTCATACTTACCAAAACGAACCATATCTGTTCTTCTTTGTAATTCCCAATATAATTCAAAACCTCTTTCACGGAATAATAAATCTAAATTCACGCTGCTTAAAGCGGATCCAGCAATGTTTGCAGTACGGCTTGTTCTCACTAAATTTACATCAGCCAATGCTCCAGCTGCATCATTCTTGCGTAATTTAGCTTCCGCGCGCATTAAGTAAACATCTGCAAATCTTACAATAGGTATATCTACCTCTCCAAAGTTTCTTCCACTTACAGAACCCTTACTGAATTCATATTTTAATGCTCTAAACCCAGTGCTATAGTCACTTCCAGCAGTAGTGAAATCAATTTGTTCTGTAAAATTCACTGGCAAATTTGGTTTGCTCCTTGTTACATGGTATAATTTACCAACTCTTAAACGGCCATCTGGACATTTTAAGAATGCCCCATTGACACGCAATAAACCATACTGTTGTCCTCTCAAAATTCCACGATCGTATCTAAATGAAGCAGCATCAATACAAGTATCTTTTCCATTAATCGTAGGATTCATGTTCTTTTTGTAAAACCTTGGATCTGCTTGTGCAGGATCTACCGAACCATACGCTGATACCCAAGATCTATAAAAATCTGGCGTAATACCAGGACCATCTGTTCCGTTCGCACCTGGATAAGCAGGTAAAGGGAACTGATCTCCAGACAATGTAAAGTAAGCCAATCTATTATGTCCATTTAAATCAGCACGTTGGTCAACTGCAAATACCAATTCCTTATTGTTACGATTTTCATCGTTAAAGATGGTCCAATAATCAGTTGCAAAAGCAAATTGATTACTTGTAATAATTTTAGTGGTATACTCATTTACTTTATCCATATCCTCAGGCGTAAATGTGAAAGCACTTGCATAACGATCACGATATACTGCTGCGTTTAAATGCAACCTAGCCAATAATCCCCAAGCACCTGCCTTAGTTAATCTTCCTGGACCTGCAGTGGTTTCTAAATTTGGTTCTGCCTCTAATAATTTTTTCTTGATGTAGTCAACTGCTTCTGTGCCACGTAAAATTTTTGAAGCTGTTCCTAAATCATCTTTCACAAATACAATGCCGAATAAATCAAGCATCACCATATTGTAATAAGCATACATACCAGTAGCCTCTGCTAAATATACTTTAGCACTTGCATCCTTATTTGTAATTAGGGAATTCATCGCTGTTACAGCACGTGAGATACTCAAGGTAAGTACGGTCCATGTATTTCTAACATTGGGATCGGTACTCATTGTTTCGTGACGGTGTAATGACAAAAAGATTCCATTATCACCCCAATCTGTACCACCTCTGTATGGTAAGATAGCTTCATCCGTTGAAATTTCTTGTAAGGCGAAATATACAGTGTGTTGGAATAAACTTGGCAAACCAGCATATACTGGTGCAATAATGCCATCCGCAATTTGCTTTTCTGATAGGCCAGTTACGGATGATTCATCTAATACTACTTCATCCAATTTTGTACATCCTGTTAGGAAAATGATTCCTAATAATGCAAAACGAATTAATAATTTTTGTTTCATATAAAAGTGATTTAGAATGTAATATTTAATCCAAAAATAAATGTCTTCGCTTTTGGATAACTTAAATAATCGATACCATATGAGGATACTCCGCTAATTGAATTATCAATGTTTACTTCCGGATCGTAGCCATCATACTTTGTGGACAAGAATAAATTTTGACCTGTGAAAGAAAAACGAATAGCATTAACCCATTTTTCTGCGCCAATTGATTTAGGACTTAAGTTATAACCCAATGCCAAATTGTTTAATCTCAAAAAGGCTCCGTCCTTTAAGTAACGTGTACTTACTGGGGCTGCATTATTTACTGACTCAGTCGCTTCTAAAATAGCAGCAGGTGTGGTATTAACGTTTTTAGCTAATTTGTTTTTATAAAAATTTGAGTTCGCAGTATTGTCATAAATTTTGTTTCCACCAATGCCATTAAAGTTAATTACCATATCAAATCCTTTGTAGGACATGTTACCGTAAAAGTTATACATGATACTAGGTAAAGCAGTTCCCGCTGAAATACGATCCTTATCTGAAACGATACCATCACCATCAATATCTCTATAAGTACTTACGCCTTTTGCATCAATTCCTGTCCACTCTTTCAAAAAGAAAGTTCCAATAGGCTGGTTGTTTACATAACCATTGATCGTTGCAGAAGTTAAACCAGAACCACTAGCGCCACCTGATTGAATTACTTGATAGGGAGAATTAGTTACTTTATTTTTTATTAAAGTGACATTACCACCAATGCTATAATTAAAACTACCTTTTGTTTTTACCTTATAATCCAATTCTAATTCCAAACCACTGTTATTGATCACCATATCTGGAATGTTTGACCAAGTAGTTGCTGCAGGTTGAATAGGATCTGCTGGAATTACTTCTAATAAAATATTGTTTGATTTTTTGTCAAATACATCTATCGTACCTGTTAATCTTCCATTCATTAATCCAAAATCCAAACCAATATTTGTTTGTACGGAAACCTCCCACTGAATATCAGGATTCGCTAATCTTGAAAAAGTAGTTCCTGCCGGATATGAACCTGTTGGAGCTAAAGGATAACTTGTAGTTGAACCTACAGTAGAAGTAAATAAGGCTTGTGTAATTTTTGAAGGAATTTCTTGGTTACCCGTTTGTCCCCATCCTGCACGTAATTTCAAATTGCTGAATGGTCCATTTTGAAGAAATGCTTCCTCCGTTAATTTCCAACCCAATGAGAAAGAAGGGAAGATACCATATTTATTATTTTTTCCGAATTTAGAAGAACCATCCATACGGAAATTGGCTGTTGCTAAATATTTATTCTTGTAAGAATAGTTAACACGAGAAAAGAATGATTGTAATTCATTTTTGATCGCATAGCCACTTGGCTTGTTATTTGCCAAAGTAAGTTCTTGTCCAATTGCTGGATTATAAATAGGTTCTACTGGCGTGATAGGAAATTTGTTGATGCTCCATGATCTACCTTGAAGAAATATATTTTGGTAGGATTGACCTGCCAATGCACCAATATTGTGATTACCAATATTCGTATTATAAGTCAAGTAGTTTTCAACTAATGTATTTGAATTAATGTTGCTATTTGCTACTAAACGACCATCTCTTAAAGGTACTGCATTTGCTAAAGATTGAAAATCTCTTGTAGCAGTTGAATTGTCAATACCAATATTTAATTTATATACCAACCCTTTTGCAAGTGTCAATGAAGGTGAAATGTTTCCAATGACTCTATTAATCACCGTTACATCTTTATCTAATTTAAAGGTTAACAAAGGATTGCTGATATTTTGATAAATGGCGACACCTCCATTTGCATCATAAGCAGGATAGGTTGGGTTATTTGAAATCGCATCACCAATGGCGCTTCCAATATTAGGACGAATATTTTTTGTGCTGTTATAACTCAAATTCGCATCCACTACCAATTTGTCATTTAAGAATTTTTGAGTTGCATTGAAACGACCAGAATATCTGTCTAAATCATTTGTCTTAATAATACCTTGTTGTTTTTGCATTCCAAAGGAAGCGTAATAGGTCATTTTATCAGCACCACCCGTCATCGTTAAATTGTGGTTTTGTGTAAACGCTGTTCTTGTGATTTCTTTTTGCCAATCTGTATTGCCATTTTTTTCATCAATAGCAACGCCTAATTTAGCAACTTGCGTGCGAAATTCACTTGCAGTATATACCGGAAGTGGGTTGGTCAAATTTGAAATACCAATGGAGCTACTATAATTTATATTCGATACGCCCGCCTTACCTCTTTTAGTGGTAATAAGTATAACACCATTAGCACCACGCGCACCATAGATGGCTGTAGCTGATGCATCTTTCAAAACATCCATAGTTTCAATATCCTGTGCATTCAAAAAGTTTAATGGATCTCCTCCACCTGTACTTGAGTTATCTAATGGAAGACCATCCACCACAAATAAGGGTGTGCTACCTGTTCTAAGTCCTCCCGGTCCGCGAACAGTAATACCTTGTATGGCACCTGGCTCACCACTTGCTGATGTAACGTTTACGCCGGCAACCTTACCTTGTAATAGTTGTTGTGGTGCATTGATAATACCACGATTAAAACTTTCTGCTTTTAAGTTTTTTACAGAGCCGGTTACATCTTTCTTATTTTGAGTACCATAACCTACTACTACTACTTGCGAAAGTTCGCTAGCAGTTGACTCTAAACTTATTTTGATATTGCCGGTTGTAGGAACTGCCACTTCTTTAGTGGTATACCCCAAAGAAGATACAACCAAGACTGCATTCGTTGCTGGAAAGCTAATCGTAAAATTTCCTTTTGCATCTGTTAATGAACTTGTTTTTGTTCCTTTTACAGTTACAATAGCACCTACTACAGCTGCATTAGAATTGGCATCTATAACTTGACCGGTAACAGTTTTGTCCGCTATTTTTTTGAAGTTGGTTTCAATAACATTGGAAGCAAAACTAGTTGCTGTAAATGTTAATAAAACTACTGTTAAAAACATACTCGCTTTAAGAAAGCCACAAGTAGTTTTGAGTGAAAGGTTTTTCATTGTATAAGGGTAGTTTGATTTTGAATGGAGAAGTTGCGAAGTTCCTCTAATTTCAAAATCATATATCTTCCTATATATTATCATTTGATTAACCAATCATTAACAAATTGTAAACTAAAAATTAATATGCTTTACAATTTTTTTTCAGGATATTTCATTTTCCCTTTTGAATAATTCCAAATAATTTTATTCATTAAATCATCTTTTCCGCCATCTACTTCATTAAAGGCTTCATTTTGAGATAAGATTGCATACTTTTTTGCTTGTCCTGTTAAACTTGACAATGGTTTGTTTCTTTGATCCAATGGAATATTGTTTGGAATGAAATTATAATTGAATGTCTTTTTTTGTGTGGCAAAGCAATCCGTCATCAATCTAGAAGTTGCATCCATGATATTCATTGGTGGAATTCCTAGAATTTGTTCTATTGTTCTTAACATAGAAACCTGATTATAATGGGTGGTTACTAATTTTTCAGATGCATAAGGACTAACTACCAATCCAATGGTTCTGTATGCGGAAATATGATCCCAGCCGCCTTGTGAATCATCTTCAGTAATAAATACCACCGTTGAATCCCATGATTTGCTTTTACTAATCATGTCAATAATTCTTCCTAATGCCAAATCATTGTCAGCAACCATTGCGTTAGGTGTTGGAAAATTTGGAGACGTACCCGATGTATGATCATTGGGTAAGGAAAGAACCATCAAGTTCGGTAGTTCCTTTTTTGCCTCCAGCTCCTTCCATTCCGCTATAAATATATCGGCCCTTTGTTGGTCACTAAATGTGATATTATCGCAGTCAGGGAAGGTGGGCGAAATAATTGGATTTAATCTTGCAATAGTAGTTTTGTTAGTCCAATTGGGTTTTTGTCCGTCGGTATAATTTTTATATAAGTCAAACCAATTTAATTTACGATCATATTCGGTTTCACAAGCTTCACCATAAACACGCACTGTTTTTCCGTGATCTAATGCATGATTCCAAATAAATCCAGCCTTATTATAAACCATTGCATCTTCCTGACGATGCGGATAACTCCTAAACCAAGCACGCACATTTTTTTCTACATAATCTGAAACCATCCCGGCATCCGTCCACTGATGTCCTTCGGCAGATGATTTTCCAGAAGCATTATAATCATCCATATATCCAAATTGCTTAGCAATTGCGTGGGTATTGGGTGTGATGTTATTTCCAAAAACACATAATGTACTATCTGCTCTACTTCCCTTCATGTCACCAAACACTTGATCGTAGGTTTTATTTTCTTTGATTATATAAACTACATGCTTAAACACCGAAGGCTCGCCGATTCTTTCTGGTACTGGTTTAGCCGCAATATTGGGTCTTGGTTGTAAAGCAAGGGCTTCTGTTCTATTTAATAAATTTAATTGTGCTACTTCCTGCGTATATATTTTTAAAGTACTGCTATTGGGTATTGGAATAATACTGATTGAAGCTAATTCCTGATGAATGGATCTAGCTTTTTTCACTTGATCCACTACATTAGCCCCATCCGATTCTAGATTGGCAACAACCAATTGATCACCTACTATTTGCAAACCTGCTGGATAAGCTTCTGTAGGAATAAAACCTAGTACCATTGATTTTCCTACACCACTCATTGCTGATTTTTTTCCAAGTTGTATTTCCGCAATTGCATTATCTAATCCATTTGACACATATAATTTTTTTCCATCCTTACTTAATGTTAAACCATTGGGTGTGCTACCTTGTAGTGATTTTCCCAACAAGCCAACAAAAATATGCTCAACTATGGTATTTGTTTTTACTTGTATCACAGTAATTTCATCACTTGATCCATTGGCAACATAAATATATTGTCCATCAGGCGAAGCCTTCATAACATTGGGGTGTAACCCTGTTATTAATTCCTTCAACAACTTACCAGTTTGTGCATTGAAAACAGAGACACTGCCGCCCGCAGTAGCGCCAGTTACAGGATTGGTATACGCAAGGCCCCATGGTACACCAGCTGCTTCCTTGATGGTATCAGTTACTGTTTGTCCCGCCCAATTGGAAACAAAAACTTTTTGATCTGATACTGCAACACCATAAGGTGCCACACCTGTAGCCGCTGTCCAAATTATTTGTTTTGTTGTCCAATCTAATTTTACCAATTCATTATTACCATTCAATGTAACATACATGACTATTTTATTGTTTTCCTTGAGGACTTCAATTTCATTGGGTAATGCATTTTTAGCGGGTGCTTTTTTAGGAAATGGAATCGATACTACTCCTTTTATTCCATTACGCCATTCTGCAATCATGATACTGGCATTTTCTCCGGATTTGTTTGCCGCGCCCCAAGCGATATAGGTGTTTCCACTATCCTTGAAAACTTTGATGCCTGAATAAGTGCTTGCATAATTTCGATATTTTGCCTGTTCATCAAACAGCCATTGGTCAATCATTTTTTGCTGCTGTAAATCATAAATATAAATGCCATTACGTTCTTCAATGGCGACCAAATTTGTATCCTTTAAAACAGCGATATCAAGCGCATGATTTTCTAAGGAGGGTTTTCCAAAACGAATTACTTCACCTGCCGATTTAATGATTCTGTTGTAGGGTAACAAACGAACTTGTTTATTTCTGGCAACAAGGAAATCTGCAAGTGCATTAATCTTATCTGTATTAAGAAAATCAACCTGCATTTCAATCAATCCTTCCCATGCAGCTGGATAATCAGGGGTTGCCCAAAGACGAACAGGTTTACCATACGCATGGCCTTTTTGGATGGCAGCGGCTACTTTTTCCTTTTCATTTTCTTGGAGTGGAAATGTAAACTTGGACTTTATAAATGTATAGAAGCTTTCACTTAGTAACGCAATTTTTGATAATTGTACCTTATTATATTCTTTCCCTAATGTACCATCAAACCAAATAAAGTTAGGATAAGTTGCATATAAACTATCTGCTGGTCGATTTCCTGAAATAACAATTTTAAAATTTTTATTTTGAATTATAAAAGGATATTTTTTTAATACACTTATTAAAGTATCAAGGGTTGCAACACCTTGTGTTTTAATATCAATTAAAAGTTGAAGTTTACGATCCCCATTACGATAAGCCGTTAGTGGCTGTAGATAAAGGCTTTCAATGGTTTTGGTGCTATCTAATTGTTTGGGTTCATGTGCAACAAGTAACTTTCCCTTGACCAAATATATGTCTGCTTCCATGGACCCAAATTGTTCATTATAAGCCATATAGAATGGTCTTTGTTGTTCATAATCATTATGCGAATGCGCATTGGCAGCACTATAAATAATGGATTGTGCTTTTGTCCCAATCACCATAAAAAACAAGACAGTGGAAAGTAGGTATTTCATATTGACTATTTAAGTTGGCATATTACAATTATTACCTTAAGAAATAAAATTAAAACTATTATTGTATTATTAATTCAAAATACTAATGCAGTATGGATTGCAGGATGGGAAGAGATTTAATTTCACTGAATTTTTTATAGTGCCAACTGAGCGACAACTGGAATAGTTCTAATATTTTTTTCCGTTGCGCACCGCTTAAAGAAATTGTTTCCAAATCATTATAAAATTGCACGGCTAAAAAATTAGAAGCTATTTGTGCGGTTTGCGCTTCCAAATAATAAGGATGCGCCGGTGGCTTTGAAACAAACTCTCCTTCCTTAATATCAAGTATCGGTGTTTCGTTGCTATACTTTCCTTGCAAACCAAATCCCATGGTTTGACTTAAGTGTATTAAAAAATAAATGGGCAAATTACTCACTAACCCTGCGCCTCCTTTATCGAGTTGCTTAAAAGTGTCCTCAATTAAATAAAACATTTCTGGGTGTGGTTCGGGCTGCATGGTTTGTTGCAACACTTCTACAATATATAAGGCAACTGCATTTCGGAGCACATCGGAATAAACATTTTGATATACATAATCCCAACTTACTTCCTTAACCATTTGCATCGCTTTCATGGGTGTATGATATACTTCCATTTGCAATATTGCAGCGGGTTGATAAAACACGCCTTTGTTGGCACCTTTTTTACTGGTAACTCTAGCGCCTTTAATAATATATTGTTGTAATCCAAAGAGTTCCGTATACGCACTCATGATGATACTTGTATCCCCATATTTGGTGACACGTAATACAATACCCTTGGTGTTATGTATCATAGTATTTTGCTAAACGCTCTTGAACTGTTGCAAAAAGCGTAAGTCATTTTGTGAATACAAACGCAAATCGTTTACTTGGTATTTTAGTTGCGCAATTCTTTCAACGCCCATACCAAAGGCAAAGCCAGTATACTTTTCAGGATCAATACCAAAGTTTTTTAACACATTGGGATGTACCATTCCACTTCCTAAAATTTCAACCCATCCTGTGTGCTTACAAATATTACATCCTTTGCCACTACAAATTTGGCAACTAATATCCATCTCAGCACTGGGTTCCGTAAACGGAAAATAGCTTGGACGGAATCTTACTTTCACATCCTTGCCAAACATTTCTTGTACGAAAAAATAAAGTGTTTGTTTTAAATCAGCAAAGCTTACATTTTCGTCAATATATAATCCTTCCACTTGATGAAAAAAACAATGCGCGCGCGCTGATATGGTTTCATTGCGATAAACACGTCCTGGACATATTACACGAATGGGTGGCTTTTGTGTTTCCATCACGCGCGCTTGCACACTACTGGTATGTGTACGCAATAACCATGCAGCACTTTCATCTGTTGCTTCCTTCACATAAAAGGTATCCTGCATATCGCGCGCTGGATGATCCGCTGGTAAATTCATCGCACCAAAATTGTGCCAATCATCTTCAATCTCTGGGCCTTCTGCAACTGCAAATCCTAATCTTTTAAAAATAGAAACCATTTGATTGCGCACTAAATTTAAAGGATGTCTAGTGCCCACTGTTATTTCATCGCCTGGCAAACTCATATCGATACTTGCACTATTGTCATCTGCTTCGCCTAATCCCGCTAATAATATTTCTAATTTCTCTTCGGCTGCAATTTTAAAAGCATTTAAGATTTGTCCGAATTCTTTTTTTTGTTCGTTGGGCACATTTTTCATCTCCCCCATAATTTGTTTCACCAAACCTTTGGTTCCCAAGTATTTAATACGGAATGCTTCCACCTCGGCAGAAGTGGCACCTGTGGCTGCCGCTATTTCCTTTTTAATGTCTTCGATTTGTTGTAACAATTGCTCCATAGTGCTACGAAGATAAGAAAAACCCCGTTGCGGTTTTTGATGTGGAGGAAAATTAACCGTAAAAAGCCTTACATTTGTTGTCAGACGAAGTTAATTTACATGGAGTACAATACAGCAAGAAGCATAATGGGGATGAGGGAATACGGCCGTCACGTTCAAAGGATGGTTGATCATCTTATGACCATTGAGGACCGCGACAAAAGAAAGGAGCAGGCCCATATAGTGGTTGAATTAATGGGTTTTCTTAACCCCCAGCTTAAAAATATCGAGGACTACAGACATAAATTATGGGATCACCTGTTTTTTATGAGCAATTTCCAATTGGATGTTGATAGTCCTTATCCGATTCCCACCAAAGAAACTTATAAGCAAAAGCCCGATCCTTTGCCTTACCCTAAGCGTAAAATTAGATATGCGCATTTGGGTAAAAACTTAGAATTGGTGATTGATAAAGCAATGGCCGAACCAGACCAAGAAAAGAAAGCCGGCTTTGCACATGCAATTGCGCATTATATGAAATTGGCTTACAGTAACTGGCATAAGGAATTAGTGCAAGATGATGCAATTCGTAGTGAGTTGAACGCAATTACTGGCGGTGAATTAGAATTTAGCAACACGCCTTATATCAAGCATCGTAATCAAAACTTTAGTGAGGATTACCGACCTGCAGGTGGCCGTTGGCAAAATAACCGCAACAATAATAATCGCGGTGGTCGTGGACCTGGTGGTCCTGGCGGAAGCGGTGGTAGCGGTGGTGGACGCAATAACAACAATCGCAATTTTAAAAAGAGATATTAAGAAAACATCGTTCTTAATAATTTCAACACATCGCGAGAAGTGTTGTCATCAATCCTTCCCATCTTTTTTGTAAGCCTTAATTTATCTACACATCTTATTTGATCTAATATTATTTGTCCTGGATCCTTTTTAAATAAAGAAGGTATGCGAGATGGATAATTTTTATTGGAATGAGATAAGGGTGCAATGATGACCGTGTTTAAATTATTGTTCATGCCATTTGGAGAAACAATCACACAGGGCCTTGATTTTTGAACCTCACTTCCTTTGGTTGGATTTAAATCAATTAACCAAACATCAAATTGCAAACAATTTTTACCACTCATGTTCATCAAATTTATTGGTCAACCTTTCAAACACATCTGTTTCGGGTAGTTCCTTATTTTGAATGGCTTGCTGAAATTGTTTGTCCCAAGTGGCCAATGAAAGATTTAATTTATTTCGTTTTGGTTTGATTATTTTTTTCACCGGTTTCAATACCAGCGTATCATCCTCCTTCAAAATAAAATCAATGGCTTGTCCATTTTCAATCTTCAATTTTTTAAGTACGGCTTTGCTTAACAACACCCCATTAGAGTTACCAATTTTTCGAACGGTAGTGGTGTAAAGTGGACGATCTTCCATGGTAATAATTTGAATAAAGTTATAACTTATAAAAGTTATAACCAAAATGAACTTATTCACTGAATTCCAATAGATTATATACGTCAAAGGGGTCCCGATGTGTCGGGACCCCTTTGACTTGAAATATATGTAAAGTGTTTATTTAAATATAGCAGGTGTTCCTGGAGGTGGTATACTTTTTTTAATGAAACTTCTTAAGTGATCATTACTTGTTGCTAAATCTTCCTTGCGCAAATACATCATGTGTCCGCTTTTATATCCTTCCCAGAACATACGATCTTGAATTTTTCCTGCAGGATCCATTTGCCACATATTATATTTTGCATTAAAATAATCACATGCGCCATCATAATAGCCTGATTGCACTAATAAATTTAAATAAGGATTTTGCATCATGGCTTGACGTAAATTATCACCTGTTTTATTATTCGTATTATCCCAAGGATAAGTTGAACCAAAAATAAAATAATTTAAATCTGTTTTATAACCCAACTCATCTCTTAAGTACATATTAATTGCAGGCGTGAAAGAATGTTCCCATGAAGTTAATTCAGAATTGTAATCTGATTTTTCACCAGCATCAATTCTGTCAATACCAATATAACGCGAATCCAAGCGGCCAATGGTTTTGCCTTGATCACGTAAAAGTTCTTTCCAAAAATAATTATAAGGAATTTCTAAACTTTGTTGTGCAACCACGGTTTCATTTAAGCCAATATATTTTGAAACTTTTTTAACCATGTCTTTTCTTTTCTCCATAGATAATGCTCCACCCTGTGCAATGGCAGGCATCAATTCGTTGATGGTAAAGGATTCTACTTCAGGTAAAAATTTAGTTAAATCCTTGGATTGAAATTCAGGTGCTAATTTTTTATGGTGCCATGCAGTTGCTGCCATGTATGGAATGCGTAATGCAGCATCTGAAACTCTATCACGATCAATACCTAATTCGGTTGGCGAAACTAAAATCACGCCATTCAAATACATCCAATGTCTATTTTGCAATTCCAATGACAATCCAGAAACGCGAGTAGTACCATAACTTTCTCCAATTAAAAATTTAGGAGACGCCCATCTTTTTTGACGCGCTACAAATGCATTAATCCAATCCGCTAAATATTTTATATCCGCATTGACGCCAAAAAATTTAGATGTGGGTACTGATTTATCTAGAATGCGAGAAAATCCTGTGTTCACTGGATCAATGTATACGATATCAGCTACATCAATTAATGATTGCGGGTTGTCCTCAAATCCGTAAGGTTGCACTGGATAGCCTTCGTCGTCAATTTTTAATTTTTTTGGTCCAGTATATCCCAAGTGCATCCAAACACTGGCAGTACCAGGTCCACCATTAAAGGAGATGACCAAGGGTCTTGTTTCCTTATTCGTTACATCCGTGCGTTCATAGTATACATAAAATAATGCGGCAATCGCTTTGCCATCCTCATCCCACACTGGCTGTGTAGTGGCAGTAACTTTGTAGGGTATTTTTTGACCCTTTACCGTAACCTCTCCCTTGTTTTCGGTTTTTTGTTCCAAACTAATTTCTCTTTTAAATGCAGGATACTGGTCTTTTTCGGCGGTCTTAGGTGCTGCAGCAGTAGGCGGTTCCATGGTAGGCCTTTGCGCTGTCACAAAAAGCGTTGTTACAAGTAACAAGGCGGTAAAAAGTTGTTTTTGCATGATGCTATTGTTTATATAATTAATTTTATACTTTAAATATACGGCATAATTACAGTTTCATAATCGCGAGAATATTTAATTTATTTAGGCGGTATTTCTGTAATTTAGACAAGTTCAATTAAGCCATTTTAAAACCGAGTTAGGATGTCTGACCCATCGCAAAAAGTAATTATTTTAACGGCACCTTCAGGGGCTGGAAAAACCTCCATTGCCCAATTTTTATTAAAGCGTTTTCCTAATTTATCCTTTTCCGTTTCTGCCACTACCCGCGCACCAAGGGGTGCAGAAATAGATGGCGTTGAATACCATTTTATTAGCCTAGCTAAATTTGAAGGGTTGATTAATCAAAATGAATTTTTGGAACAGGAGATGGTGTATAAGGATGTTTACTATGGCACTTTAAAATCCGAGTTAACAAGAATTTGGGCGCTTGGAAAAATACCCATCTTAGATATTGATGTGAAAGGGGCTATTCATGTGCAAAAGCAATTAGGTGCAAACTGTTTGTCCATCTTTATTCAGCCGCCTTCCATTGCTGAATTAAAAGAAAGATTAGAAGATAGAAAAACCGAAACGCCAGAAAGTATTCAAATACGTTTGGATAAAGCAGCTTATGAAATTAGCTTTAGTCATGAATTTAATGCCATCATTAAAAACGAGGTATTGGAAGTGGCTTGCGCTGAAACAGAAAAAGTAATCATTGAATTTTTAAAATAACTTATTATGTCATTACAAGGAAAAACGGTTTTTATTACAGGCGGAAGCAGAGGCATTGGTAAAGCAATGGCACTGAAATTAGCTGGCGCGGGTGCAAATATTGTGATTGCTGCAAAATCGGTACAAGAAGATCCACGCTTGGGTGGTACCATTTTTTCAGCAGCCGCCGAGGTGGAAGCCCTTGGTGTAAAGGCTTTGGCAGTGCAAGTGGACATTCGTGATGAAGCCCAAATTGCAGAAGCTATGAAGCAAACTGTTGAAAAATTTGGAGGTATTGATATTGTTATTAATAATGCAAGTGCGATTCAATTAACAGATACCGAAAATACACCGAGCAAAAGATTTGATTTAATGCACAGCATTAATGTACGCGGTACTTTTTTAGTAGTGCAACACGCGCTGCCTTATTTAAAGAAATCATCGCATGCACATATTTTAACTTTATCTCCGCCCATTAACTTGGCACCAAAATGGTTGGGACCACATGTTGCCTATACTTTGTCAAAATACGATATGAGTATGTTAACCTTGGGTTGGGCAGAAGAATTTAAAGATGATCAAATTGCTTGTAATTCTTTATGGCCTCGCACCACCATCGATACTGCTGCAGTCCGTAATTTATTGGGTGGTGTAATGTTAGCCAATATGAGCCGAACGCCTGCTATCATTGCCGATGCAGCATTGTTTATTTTAAGTAAAGAAAAATTACAATACACGGGCAAAACATTTATTGATGAAGAAGTACTAGCCGCAGAAGGCATTACCGACTTAGCACATTATTCCGTTGTTCCTGGAGCTAAATTATTTTACGATTTATTTTTATAATTTTATTTAATAGTATTTTAATAAATAATTGATATGAGGAAACCTACTTTATTATTAAGCATGGTACTTTTATTTTTATCGGCCACTGCGCAGAAAAAAAATAAAATAGATCCAATGGTTGCACAATTGAACACTACCAAAAACGAAACAATCACTTTTTTAAATAATCGTTATGATTTAGATAAAAAAACGGCGTTACAAATTTGGGATTTTGCCGAAGTGGGTTATAAGGAAAACAAGAGTGCTGCATTACATGTGCAACATTTAAAGGAAGCAGGCTTCAAGGTGGAAACAGGTGTAGCAGATATTCCTACTGCCTTTGTAGCCACTTACGGATCGGGTTCGCCGGTGATTGGTATTTTAGCTGAGTATGATGCTTTACCTGGTTTGGCGCAAACAGCTAGCCCTGAAAAAAATGCCATTGCTGGAAAAATTGCTGGACATGCATGTGGTCATCATTTGGTTGGAACTGCAAGTATAGCAACGGGCATCGTTATCAAAGAATTAATTGCAGCAGGTAAATTAAAGGGTACGATTAAAGTATATGGTTCCCCTGCAGAAGAAGGTGGTAGTGGTAAAGTATTTTTAGTGCGCGCTGGACTTTTAAATGATTTAGATGCTGTTATACATTGGCATCCAGATGTTGTGAATGCAGTGGGTACTTCAGTGGCGCTTGCCAATAAATCTGCCAAGTTTAAGTTTTATGGCGTGGCTTCACATGCATCCATGTCACCTGATCAAGGAAGATCCGCATTGGATGGCGTTGAAGCCATGAACAATATGGTGAACATGATGCGGGAACATATTCCGCAAGAAACTAGAATTCATTATGTGATTACGAATGGTGGTAAAGCACCTAATGTGGTTCCTGACTTTTCAGAAGTATATTATTATGTACGTCATCCAAAACGCAAAGAGGTCGTAGAAATTTTTGACAGAGTAGTAAAAGCTGCAGAAGGTGCTGCTTTGGGAACTGGCACAAGATTTAGTTATGATATCATTGGTGGCACACACGATTTATTAATTAATAAGACACTTGCTGAAGTAATGCAAAGCAACTTGGAAATTGTCGGTGGCGTTACTTATTCGGACGAAGAAAATATATTTGCGAAAAAAATACAACCCACATTTAATGGAGCACCTATTGCTATGGAAACAGTCGCAACCATTAAACCACTTAGTTATGAAATGGGTGGTGGTAATACTGGATCAACTGATGTAGGTGATGTTAGCTATTTAAAACCCACTGTTGGACTTCGTGCTGCAACCTGGGTGCCAGGAACAACAGCACATAGCTGGCAAGCAGTAGCAGCAGGTGGTACAGAGATTGGAACGAAAGGAATGTTGGTTGCTAGTAAAGCAATGGCATTAACTGCAATTGATTTAATGAGTAATCCCTTATTAATTCAAAAAGCAACCCAAGAACTTAAATCATCTATTGGTGATTATAAATACAAAGCACTATTAGGCGACATTAAACCAGCTCTTAATTATAGAGATTAGTCAAATGTCTCGGGGCGCATTTGTGGGAAGAATAATACATCTTGTATGGATGGTTGATTCAACATCATCATACATAAACGATCAATCCCTATACCAATACCCGATGTAGGCGGCATACCATATTCCAAGGCTCTTAAAAAGTCATGGTCAATAAACATCGCTTCATCATCTCCTCTTTCCATGAGTGCTACTTGATCCTCGAAACGCTTGCGTTGATCAATAGGATCATTTAATTCCGTATAAGCATTCGCTAATTCTTTTCCATTCACCATTAATTCAAAACGCTCTACCAAGCCTTCTTTTGAACGGTGCTTTTTAGTTAGCGGACTCATCTCCACTGGATAGTCAATGATAAAAGTGGGTTGGATATATTTAGATTCACTTGTGGCTCCAAAAATTTCATCTATTAATTTACCCTTGCCAATAGTGGTTGGTACATCAATATTTAATTGCTTGCAAACGGCTCTTAATCCTGCTTCATCCATTGCTGAAATATCAATACCCGTATTTTCCTGTATTGCCTCCATAATAGTAATACGACGAAACGGCGCTTTAAAATTGATGGTGGTATCGCCTACTGTTAGTTCTGTTTTTCCGTGTAAGGTCATTGCAATTTTTTCAAACAATTGTTCTGTGATTTCCATCATCCAGAAATAATCTTTGTAAGCAGTATACCATTCAAGTACGGTAAACTCTGGGTTATGTGTACGGTCCATTCCTTCGTTTCTAAAGTTGCGGCTAAACTCATACACCCATTCAAAGCCGCCTACAATTAATCGCTTTAAATACAATTCATTCGCGATACGCAAATAAAATGGAACATCCAATGCATTATGATGTGTTATAAAGGGCCTAGCTGCAGCACCGCCAGGAATGGCTTGTAATACAGGTGTATCCACCTCTAATGCACCGCGCGTATTTAAAAACTCCCGAATGGTGGTCATTAATAAAGTGCGCTTTACAAAAGTTTCCTTTACATCAGGATTAATAATTAAATCAGCATAGCGTTGGCGATATCTAAATTCAGGATCAGTCACTGCATCAAATACATGTCCATCTTCATCCCGCTTCACCACCGGTAATGGCTTTAATGACTTTGCTAATAAAGTAATGGTATTTGCATGTAAGGAGGTTTCACCTGTTTTGGTGACAAACACATAACCCGTTGCGCCTAAAATATCACCTAAGTCCATTGCATTTTTAGTCATTACCTCCCAATAGGTTTTATCCTCGTCTGGACAAACTTCGTCTCTCTTTATATATAATTGAAAAATCCCCTTATCATCTTGAATCTTTACAAATAACACTTTACCCTTATCGTTCACGCTCATAATACGACCCGCAACACAAACCGCCGCAAATTGTTCCTTGGTTTCCTCCGTATAATTTTGCTTTATATCACTTGAATAGTGGGTCACCGGATATAAAGGCGCTGGATAGGGATTGATGCCTGCAGCTTCTAATTGTTGTAATTTTTCGCGCCTAATGATTTCTTGTTCTGACAATGATTGACTCATGGATGGTATATATTATAGTATATTATAGTGCAAAAGTAAAACTTAAGGATCAATTAACGAATAAAGCATTTTGAACCTCCTCAAAACTAAGCGATAGGCAATCGCCGGGCTGCATTTGCGCTATAGAAAACTGCCCTATTTGGGACCGAATTAATCTTACTACCGGAAATCCAACACTTGCAAACATTTTACGGACCTGCCTATTTTTACCTTCGGTAAGTTGTATGGATGCCCAGCTCGTAGGAATGCTTTTTCGCACTCGAATGGGCGGATTTCTTTCAGGTATCGCTAAGCCATCGGGTAATATTTTAAGTATCGCTTTTTTAGTATCATAGGTTTTACCATCTACTGAAATGGTCACGCCTTTAGAGAGTGCTTCTATTGCATCATGGGTAATTGCACCATCCACTTGCACCCAATAAGTTCGTGCATGTGCAAATTTTGGATGTAATAATTGATGATTTATACTGGTATCATTCGTTAATAACAATAAACCTTCACTATCATAATCTAATCGACCTACTGGATAAACATCCTTGGGTACATTCAAGATATCTTTTAAGCATAATTTACCATCCGACGATGTAAACTGTGATAAAACTTGATAAGGCTTGTATATTAAATAATATTCCATTTTTACAGTAGTATGAAAAAACAAAGTCCTCCTGAATGCTCAAGAGGACCTCGTATATGGATGGGTTAGTAAGTACGGGAATTGAATTCCCTTCACAATATTAAATATACTTTTTTCTAATTCAAAAATTATTTTAAACAAATTTATTGCGGTTATCCACATATTGCCTCTTTTATCCGATTATATTATAATAAAAAAATGACTTTATTAGATGTAAAAAATATAAAATTGAAGAAGGCATATAATTTTTGAATTGCCTGAAACATTGATGAATAAAGGGTTTTATTAACTAGCGTTATTACTATTTTTATAAATTAATGTTGATAAATGTTATGATTTTTAATAAAAAAAGGGTGTTAATTTATACACTAATGCAGGAAAAAAATATTTTTATAAAAAAGGGTCATTACCTTTGATTTAGGCCAAAAAACTACTTATGAAGCTAATTACACCCGTTTCTGTTGCATGGTTATCCAAATTAACCAATGCTGAAATTATCGGTAATCAACACTTAGAAATTACTGGAGTGAATGAAATTCATCAGGTTGCATTAGGCGATATTGTGTTTGTTGATCATCCAAAATACTATAATACTTGTTTAAACAGCGAAGCAAGTTGTATTATTATTAATGATAAAAATGTAACAGTTCCCGAAGGAAAGGCTTTGTTATTTTGTAATGATCCTTTTGAAGCATATTTAAAAATTGTAGCGCATTTTAAACCCTTTATTCCTTGTACAAAAGCAATCAGTGATGATGCAATTATCGGAGAAGGGACCATTATCATGCCGCATGTTTTTATTGGACCCAATGTAAAAATTGGAAAAAATTGTGTGTTGCATCCGAGTGTTTCTATTTTATCAGATACCGTTATTGGTGATGAGGTAATTATTCAAGCCAATACGGTGATTGGAAGTGACGCTTTTTATTATAATACAAAAAAGGACCGCCAGGATTGGTATAAAAAACTACTCAGCTGCGGCAGGGTGGTGATTCAAGATAAGGTGGAAATAGGCGCAGGTTGTACCATTGATCGCGGGGTGAGCGGTGATACCGTTATAGGTAGAGGTACAAAGATTGACAATATGGTACATATTGGACATGATACCCAAATTGAAGCCAATTGTTTGTTTGCTGCAGGGGTTGCCATTGCAGGTGGTGTTCAAATAAAGTCAGGGGTAACTTTATGGGGCCAAGTGGGGGTAACCAAAACTATAACTATTGGTGAAAATGCGACCGTATTAGGTCACTCAGGGGTTACAGGTAGTTTGGCTGGCAATAAAGTATATATGGGATTCCCCGCCGAAGATGCTGGCATTAAAAAAAGAGAAATTGTTTGGATAAAACGCATTCCTGAATTATGGAAAAAGGTGATGGAATAGCAATTTTTAAAAATAGATGCGCATGCAAAGCCTAGTCGCTTAAATGATATAGCGCTTTTATTTCTTTACAAATACGCGTAATGCTATCAGGTAATGGGCGATATTTAAAATCAGGAAAAGCTTTTAATAATTTCGTATTATCAAAATGCACTACCGCTTGCGCTGTAGCTGCCGTTTCCTTTGTTAATAGTGGTGACTTTCCTGTGATGAATCCTTTGATTGCTTCTAAGCGCCATACAATGGCCGTTAATAAAGGTGTTACGCGACGATAAGGAGGGCGCTTGTTAAATGCTTGTGCGATTAAACTAAATATGTATTGGTATTGCACATTTTCGGCGCTGACAATATATCGTTCATTTGAAATATGGCTATCCATTAATAATTGCATTACATCCACCACATCTATTACATCCACGAAACCGCTAACACCAGTGGTAAACCATGGAAATGCTTCATAGGCTGATTTAAAAATACCAGAGGATCCCTTGGTCCAATCTCCTGCACCTAAAATGATCACTGGATTTACAATAGCTACATTTAATCCTTCCGCCATACCACGCCATACTTCCATTTCTGCTAAATACTTGGTTTTGCCATATTCACTATTGCTAGATGCTTCCGTCCAATTCATGGTTTCATCAATAGGCGTACCTATACGAATGCGCCCTAATGCTGCCACCGAACTTACATAAACTAGTTTGTGTATTTTATGATCCAAACAAGCATTCACCACATTCGCCGTTCCTTCCCGATTAGCGATTAACATTTTTTCTTGGTCCTTAGGGGCAAATGAAACTATGGCAGCACAATGATACACTTGCGTCACCCCCTGCATTGCTTTGGCTAATGAAACCACATCTAAAATATCCCCTAATATCCAGTTGACTTTTTCCACACCTTCAAAACTAGGAATGGTTTGACGATAAAACGCAACTACTTGTTTTTCTTTGGCTAGCAACGACTTTATTAAATGAGAACCCACAAGACCACTTGCCCCTGTTACAAAAATCATGGCTTACTCTTTTAATAATTTAGAAATATCTTGTTTGAGTTGCTCCACTTCCAATACTTTAAGTCCGTCGTAAATTTTACCACGTACTTTTCCTTCCCTGTCTACTAAAGCAAAAAATTGGGTATGAATAAATTGGTCTTCTATTTTTTCTACATTATTTTTGGGGTCGTCTAATAAATAAGAGCCACGCGCCATTTGATATAAACTATCCTTACGTCCTGTTAAAAAAATCCATTTTTTTGTATCTACTTGTAAGGAATCGGCATAATGCTTAAGTACTGAAACTGAGTCTGTATCTGGATTACAGGTATGTGAAAGAATTTGAAAGTCGGGCTCTTTTTTATAAATTTCATACACCTGTTTCATATTTGTATTCAACTTTGGACAAATACCTTTACAGGTCGTAAAAAAATATTCTACAACGGTAATTTTATTTAATAAATCTTTATCCGTAACCGCTCCCCCATCCTGATTGGTAAAGCTAAAGGGTTGCACATAACTTAATATGGGCATTTTTACTTTCCAATTATCCGTACCCTTAAATAAAAAATAATAAAATCCGAGTAATAAAACGGTGAAAAATAAAAGATAGAATATCGTTTTCTTAG
>Ga0209443_1000458_pt1 | contig 27460 bp, 19 predicted proteins | sample LauGreBMM110DCMD_2_FD_187571 | JGI IMG/M metagenome (GOLD analysis project Ga0209443, IMG submission 187571) | Freshwater lake microbial communities from Lake Michigan, USA - Su13.BD.MM110.DCMD (SPAdes) (version 2) | ecosystem: Environmental > Aquatic > Freshwater > Lake | place: Lake Michigan... | reverse complement strand
TTCTGGAACACATTTCATCCAGCCGGAGATAGTGCTATCATTCACCACTTTAACGTATTGCTCGGTAGATGTTCCGGCGATGCGGCGTGCAAGATCAATTTGAATTCTTGAGCTATTGTTCTTGGGAAATGTAAAACGGAGCATTCCAGCACGCGGTGCAGCACTTAATTCGGTTTTAATTTGATAATCATCAAGAAAAACGGAATAATAACCAGCTTTTACCACTTCGTTTTCGTGCGAAAAACTAGAGCGATATCCTTTCTCCGAAGCACCCTCTTTACCTTTGGATGTCTTTAAGGGGCCAGTTGTTGGCATAACAAGAAAATTACCAAAATCTCCATGCCAGCCAACTCCACTAAGGTGCGTAAAACTAAACCCTTCGATTGTTTTGTTAAACCATGAATATCCGTTCCCATTGTCTCCGCCGGTGAAAGTATCAGGACTAAGTTGTACCAGACCAAAAGGTGTTGTCGGACCAGGAAACGTTCTTCCGCACTCTCGCCCGGATAGTGTAGAGCCGGCAGGAGCAAAGGCTCCGATCATCGGATTAACGTAGTCGATTTTTTCTTTTGTTTCCTGTGCGAAGGAGAAATGGAGAAAGGTGATATTTATAATAAAAATTATACTCTTTTTCAAAATCCAAATTTTAATTGTTGCTTCCCTACAAACTACCCAGCCATACTTATTTCTTTGGAGGACTTAATGTCCGTGTTACTGTTTGACCTAACTTATTCCCCTTTTCATCGAATATGGCCGCTTTTATAACAGCGTTTAATTCAGCATTAAAAACTCCAGTATACTTGGTGGAGCCAACAGTTGGTTCGGATCCATTTTTCGTAAACCGAACGTTATGAAGGTCTGAATCAGTAAAAAAATGAACCTTCGCAACAAGTTCTAAACTGTCGGCTGCAAATGAAATGAAAGGGTTGTACATGCTTCTGGAGTATATTACCCTATCGCGATCAAGCCTTTTAAAATTCATCTCAACACCATGCTGAAATCGAGTCCAATTCTTTAATGAAGGATCTGTCCATCCAACTTCCGCATTGGCCAATACACGAGGATATAACATTAATTCCCCTATATCACTTGTAGGCGTAAATTCACCCCACAAACAAACCTGTGAACCCATGATCAATTTGGCTTCTTCTTTGGTTAATCCCTCAGGGATTGGTTCATATTGGTACACTTTTTTCAAAGGGATAATGCCTCTGGGTGCTTCTGGTTCCAAATCCACTGGCCCCTGATGATTGTTAATGTAAGAATGGAGATAAGAAGCCTGGATGGTTTTATACCCAGCCCGGGGGGCATCTACTTCTGGTGAATACCTGTTTCTCCTCCAAGCCATGATAATCGCTTTTGGAGCGCCTTTCCCATCCAGAATTTCGTCCCATCCGATCAATGTTTTGCCCCGGGAGATGATTTGTTTGTTGATCCGGCTTATAAAATGGCTTTGCAATTCATTCAAATCTTTTAAACCATGCTCTTTCACGGTTTTAGTGCAGTGCTCGCATTTTGCCCAATCATTTTTATTGCACTCATCACCTCCGATGTGAATGTATTTGGAGGGGAAAAGTTCAGTGAGTTCACTCAATACATCATTGATAAATTCATAAGTAGTTTCCTTACCAGCGCAAAGGGCATTGTTGGGAGAACGGCCACCTGTTGAAACCTCAAAAAGAACATCTTTGCGGCAGGTTAAGAATGGATAAGAAGCAATAAGTGCCTTACTATGTCCGGGTATATCTATTTCGGGTATTACTTCAACATTTCTAATTCTTGCGTACTCTACTACCTCTTTTATATCATCTTGCGTGTAGAATCCTCCAACTGTAGTCTCTTCTTCTGGCTTTCTAAATTCACGGTTCCACCAATGTATGCCCGTTCTGTCTGCACGCCACGCACCTTTTTTTGTAAGGTTAGGATATTTTTTTATTTCAACCCTCCATCCCTGATCATCAGACAGATGCCAATGGAATTTGTTTGTTTTATAGGATGATATGATATCAATTTGTTTCTTAACAAATTCCTTCGTCTGAAAATGACGTGAAACATCCAGCATCAATCCTCTCCATTCAAATCTTGGTTTATCGGTTACTTCCATGCATGGAATATGTATAGACTTGCTGGCAAGCTGCTTGGTGTCCCCTTCTATGGTTTGTCTTAATGTTTGAAAAGCATTGAAAAAACCTGCATACGTTGTTGCCTTTATATTGATTTCTTTTGATGATATTTTTAATATATACCCCTCTTTGGCTATTGAGGGATCCTCTGTTATGTCAAATCGGATATAATTCGATGATGTCGTTTTATTCCATTGAGCAACATGAACATTTAATCCGGCATCATTCTTTATCTTTTCCTTGATGTAAGGACCCAGGTCATCAATGAATTTCTCTGGCAAAAATATTTTGGTAGACGGAACAAGGCTGAAATATCCAACACCAATTTTCACTGATTCCGGTTGTGGGATAAAGTAAACTTTTCCGGTCTCGTTGTTTACAGGTTTAACATCTTCACTTATCTTAATTGAAGAAAGCAAAGGCAAGGTGATCAGTAGAATCAGGCTTCTTATATGATTAAATGAATACAGACCATTGGTTTCGTTTTTTAGCATATCCATCATTTTACAACTATATTATATCTACAAGAGTGATGGAAACATTAAATCTGGACAGGATATTTTACAAATAAACTTTCTGCGGAAAAGGCTGGGATCGTTTCAGGAACTTTTGCTGTCGCGTTTTGCATGACCCCGAAAAACACCGTTATCTAACCAAGAATGTTAACTGTTATTTTGGCCTAATCAACACACTATCAAACAGTTATAAGGAAAATAAAAAGGGAACAAACCAAATTGAAATTGATTTATCACCTTCTGTAGCCAGCATTGAACTACATTCTAACCATATGTGGAGGGATTTGAGGGAATTCTACAGTCTGGTAGGTGTCTTTGAAAAATTTCTAAATATCAAAAAAGCAGGCAATTAATGTCTGCTTTTTTACTTCGTATGTTATTCTTGAGAATAACACTGTAGCTAGACCGGGATTTGAACCTGCCTGCGGCAGGCAGGCCCGGGACTTCAGGATTATGAATATTTTTTGAGAAAACGAAGGGGTTGATTTATAGTTAGTTACGTTTTCACAAAACGGAAAACGACCGATTTGAACCGATTTCAGGGGGTGTTTTCCTAACGCAGGGAAAGAAATACAAAATAAATTGCACCCTATATGTTTCTGCGTTAGATTGATTGCTAATTACAGATTTCAATATTTATTTTTTTACTTGGAATTGGACTATATGCTAAACACTGAGCACAAGTTTGAACAATTGGACTCTTAGGAATTGAAAAATAAAATACATCCTTTTTAACTAAAGAAAGAATAGAGTAAAATCAAAATAAGTATCAATAAGCCTGAAAGTATTAAGGGTAAATTACGGGTTTCTCCTTCATCATTTTTCAAAAAGTCCAAAGGAGCGCTCATCGTGCATTTTTTAATTTTTTTGTAATCTGGTTCAGGCGTTAACAGACTAGTCACGATGTAAATAATTGAACTGCATACAAACAGCCACCAAGCTTGCATCATAAATGAAATCCCCCAGACATCTGTAATGATTTTAACATTTCCAAATGCAGGAAAATCAAACAAAAAAGCGATTAAACCTAATAGAAGCCCTCCAATAAACGTAGCAAGTGCTCCCTGGCTATTGCCCCTTTTCCAAAAAACACCCCATACAAATACGGCAGTAATTGGCGGCGATATTACTGCTAATAAAACTGATATCGCCTCAAAAATGCTGTTGAATTTTGCAATAAGGGGCGACCAGGAAATGGCAATAATCATTACAACAACGGCTGTTACCCTGCCGATGAATACTTGTTGCTTATCTGTTGTGTTGGGCCTATTTCTTTTTACAATATCTATCGAAACCAAAGTACCTGCACTGTTCAGTGCTGCAGCTATTGTACTCATCAAGGCCGCTAGCAAGGCAGCCGCCATGAGTCCTTTTAATCCTGTGGGCAACAATTCATTAACCAACACTGGAAAAGTATTATTGGGATTTGTAATAATGTCTTTAAACAGCACATATCCCAAGACCCCGGGCAGAACAAAAATAAATACTGTCAATATTTTAATAGCAGCCGCGAACAGTGGCCCAATTTTAGCATCTCGCAAAGTTTTTGCTGCCAGCACACGTTGTACAATCGTTTGATCGGCACACCAGTACCATATACCTAACACAGGATATCCCAACAAGATAGATGACCAAGTTAGGCCGGACGAATTTGAAGCTGAAGGTATAATATTCAACTGTTCTGGTTTTACTGCACTCTTAAGGGCTTCCAAGCTGTGGATACCATGTTCTGGAAGTGCCATAAATCCATATATGGTCAGAATAATTGATCCACCTACAAGAATCACTGTTTGAATGGACTCGGTAATCACAACTGATTTTAGCCCACCTACAACTGTATAAATTGCTGTTATAAGTGAAATTACAAATATGGAGACATACACATTTACGCCAAAGAATTGCTCGAATACAACGGCACCAGCATAAAGACTCACTCCAATATGCATGAATAATGCTCCGAGTAATCCCAAAATAGCAAGACAGGTGCGAGCCGTTGCATTATACCTGATTTCCATAAATTCAGGTAAGGTTGCTATTTTATTTTTATAATAAAAAGGTGCAAATATCAGCGATAGGATAATGAGTATGATTATTGCCATCCATTCGAAATTACCCCAAACTAAACCATCGCTAAATCCTGATGCAGCCAGACCCACCAAGTGTATGGTAGAAATATTGGAAGCAAACAATGCGGCACCGATTACCGGCCATTTAAGTGAACGCTCTGCTAGAAAATACCCATCGGTATTCATGGATTTCTTTCGAACTACCAATAAGCCAATGACCATTATTCCGATAAGGTAGAAGGCAATTACAATAATGTCTATTAGTGTCATATTTTAAATTTAATTGAACCAATGAAAGAGATATTGCTTATTTAATTAAAGAATTTTAAATGTGCATTTATCTATCATATCCCAATCTAGTTCAATGCCCAATCCTGGTTTTTCAGGAAGGTAAGCATGGCCATTTTCTATTCGTATTGGTTCTGCAAGACCAAAATCAAAATATTCTATTGGGTCAAGAACCTCGAAAAATTCGCAATTTTTTATGGCCGCTGCACAATGTAAATTTACTAATTCAAGCGGCATATAGATTGCAGTGTGAATTTCACATTGCATGCCAAATGATTCCGCAAGGTGTGCTGTCTTCATCACAGGTGTAATCCCTCCTTTCCAAGAAACATCCGTTCGTACAATATCAACTACCCTCGATGTGATACATTCCGCAGTGCTATAATGACTTCCAGCAAGAACTTCAGTTCCACAAATAGGTATATCTAACTTATCGGTCAACATGCGCAAACCATGGTAGTCAACATCATACAAAGGTTCTTCCAGCCAGTAGTAGCCCAGTTTTTCAAGGACCCTACCAATTTTTAAAGCTTCCTGATGGGTGTAACAAGCAACAGGATCCGCCATTAATTTAAAATCTTTACCAACTGCTTCCCTACACAACGTGTAAGCTTTAATATCAAATTCGACATCCCCAGGTGGGTGTAGTTTGAACGCAGCCCATCCGCGGTCCTTGATCTTCAGCGCTTGCCTTGCATAGTCTTCAGGCGTCTTATTGACCAATGAGCTTGCATATATGGGTACTTTGTCACGATATGCCCCAAGAAATTTGTATAGCGGAAGTCCAGCAGCTTTGGCTGAAAGAATCCAACAGGCGATATCAAACGGGCCATATGAGTAAATAGGGAGATGATTCCACCAACGATCAACCATTCGAAAGTCGTGCCAATGTTTTTCACGATAATAAGGGTCTTTACCTAAAAAGAAGGGTTTTAATACATCCGCAGCAATTTGACCTGCAATTTTTGCGCCTCTGCCAGCAAATCCAAATGTATCCGCCTGAATACCTGTATCTGTTTTCATGGAAATAACAAGAAACTCAAGATCAGATCTTATACCATCCCTCATCTCGCTATCTTTCATTGCAGAAGTAGCGTGCTTACAAAGCCGTATTTCTATATCAGTTATTTTCATTTTACAAGATTTTTTTTAACTTTAGAATTACAAGATCCAATTTGATGTAAATTTTTTATAATCATTCAGAATTTCCCATACTTCAAATATGCTTCTTGTGGATCTACTCCCTCCAATATAGCCTTTCTCACTAAGCTCTCCGTTTGTAACACATCCTCCGTTTTCTTTACCACTTCTTCGGCAATTGCTTTTGGAATAATTACAATTCCATCTCTATCGGCCATTACATAGTCACCAGTATGTATGTCTACTTTCCCGATTTTTATGGGTTCAGCGAATTTATCAGCCACCCATCTCCCTACTACGTCTACTGGTGTGAAGTATTTACAAAATACTTTGAATTCAATTTTGCTGATAAATTCTGAGTCCCTGGATCCTCCGTCTACAATATATCCACGAATACCGCGTAACTGTAAAGTCTCCGAAGACAATTCCCCCATATGAGCTAAGGTGTCATCGTTCGGCTGGCAGATTACAACACTTCCTTTTGGTGCCTTTGACAACAAACCTGTCCATTGAAGAAGCGTTTCATGAGGATCCATTGTCTCATCATAGCGTCCACTTAATGTATATACAGAACCGGCTAGTTTGGTGTGAATGTCTATTGGACGAATGGTATTGGGTAATGCCTGATTGGGATATCCCATCGCACGCATTACGTCATACACTGCCCCGGAATAACATTTTTCCAATCTATCGCTCAAAGATAATTGAGTACTCATATGCAAGCTGTTTAATAAAACTATTCAAAATATTTTTCATCCGTTTCACAATTCACCATTATAGTGCGATGGTTTATTTTAATAGCACACTTGTTTTATCATTCCTTTTACCATTTATAATTTAGGGTCGAAAAACTATTGTCTCTCCTTTTAAGTGATAATTTCAACGATTGGGGATGTGACAATTTTTTTACCGCCGGAAATAGATACAACACTTCCTTTTGCCCAAGGCAAAATCATCTTTAATTTACCTCTCACTTCGCTGATCACTTTTATCTCAATTACTTTTCCATTTTTCAAAGATGCACTTACCAGAAAGGCACCAACTGCACGAAGATTCTGAAATTCGGCATCCTTGTCCGTTAGTAGCTTCAATGTATCCGGTATTGCTTTTACCTTGTTGAATATCTCCTGAAAATTTCCGATCTTTTCTCTGTTATTTTCGGCTAGCCGAATATCCCATACATTATTGTGGCCGAAATATAGTACCACTGCGTCAGGTCGGGTAGTTACAAATACACCCATTGCGCCGTTAACAAAAACAGCTCCTTCAAAAAATTCGGGAGCCGACTTATCTAAAAAACTATGGGGTGACGCCTTGCATTTTCATATGAAATCAAAGAGTTCTGTGCTTCAGAAATATTTATGACAAACAGGAATAGAAAAAAGGTTTGAATAAAGAGGTTTGTCATCTTCATATAAAAAAATCGGATTGTCAACTTAGCATTTGGTGCATGGAGTTCAATAATTTGAAATTTACTTACTCAATATATTCTCAGCTTCCACAGTTTCTTTTTGCACAATTCGATAGCCCAATTCTGCACCACCAGTTACAGGCATGATGCAACCTGTTACAAAACGTGCCATATCAGAAATCAGAAAAGTACAAACATCCGCAACTACATCTGCATTAGGACAAAAACCTAAAACATGAATTTCCTCTAAATAGATTTTCATTTTTTCAGGATATTCCTGTTCACTATTCCACTGACGTAACATTGGTGTCCAAACACCCGCAGGTGCAACTGCATTTACACGAATTCCAAACGAGGCATAATCCAGCGCCATAGATTTTGTTAATGAATTTATTGCACCTTTAGTAGCTGTATAAGCTGCATGATTTTGCTGCCCTATTTCTGCTACCATGCTGCTTGTATTTAATATACAACCACTTGATTTTTTTAATGCATCAATTCCGAATTTAGTTGTCAGAAAAACGCTTTTTAAATTTATATTCATTAAATCATCCCACTCTAAATCTGTTGTATCATGTAAGACTTTTGAAGGATTCGCTATGCCGGCATTATTATGTATAGCATCTAACTTGCCAAAGAAAAGAAGTGTTTTTTCAATGGCATTTTCCACTTCACTGCTTTTAGACACATCGCAACAAAAGCCCATATGGTTTGAACCTATTTTACCTAAAATATCTTCCAGCAATTTTTTATTCTTATCAAGAATCGATACATATGCACCTTGTTGTACGTATTCTTTAACGCATTCCAACCCTATACCCTGAGCACCACCTGTTATAAGAATAATTTTATTTTTTAATAAAGAATTCATAACTCAATTGTCAATTTTTGTGTAAAGAAATGCAATTTAAGAATATAAGGCTAACAAAGAAATAGATAATACAGTCAAAATAATGGATTATACTATGCTCAAAATTTGATTTACATCCTAACTATATGATTAATAAAGGATATTTCAAATAGCTTGTGATTATATCATTTAGCTATTTATTTACGAGAAAATGGATAATTCTGCAAGCGTTACCACCTACATTACCATTGATTGATGATATTTTCACCTCTAACTTGTGTTTTGCAGACTGTAATCCGTCTGCTAAAATCAAATACCAAGGCAGATGCAATGAACTACTCCATTTTGTTAAAAGATTAAGCGTTTTGGTTTTACCATTATCAATCCGATACTCAATAATACCGGCATCAGGACCTGAAACAATAGCTATCCCTTTAGTTACACCATGGTGTGATGGGTTCATACCCGTAAGCAAACTGATCCGCGTAGGCGAGTATACCGGCGTTGAGTATGCATATGTAAATTTCTTACCTTCCTTTGCCAAACCTTCCATATTAGGTGTATGGTTTCTTTTATTGAACTCAGTTGATTTGATCCAGAATGACACAGAACAATCCTGCCAACCCATATCATCAACTAAAAATAAAATAATATTAGGCCTAACAAATCGATCAGGATTTTGCTGAGCAAATACCGAGATGGTTCCTGACAGATGCAGAAAAAAATAGCAAAATATTTTTGTCTAAAAAAACGGTACTCATGTTTAAGCACTTAATTAAGTAAAGAAAAGAAAAGGTTTTGAGTTATTGAATAATTATATTCTTTTTACGCATACAATTGAAAACTAAAGTTCCTAGATTATGATATCCATTCAGATTAGGGTGAACACCATCAGTTGTTGTCATCAAATTGGGTTTCCCTTTAAACGGCTTAGTTAAATCGAGAAAAATGACATGTTCTTTTACAGCAATCTTTTTTATTCTTTGCCGCAATTCCCATATTCTCGGTCTTCTAGCTGAAAGATCATCTTTTCGCTCTTTCGTTAAATCCTTCGTTTCAAGAACCATATCCAAAGGGCTACAGATAATAATCCAGCAATCAGGGTTTATTTTTCTTATTCCAGCTATAAAATCTGAATAATCTTTTTCAAATTCACTGATGTGCTCCCAGTTAAGTCTTGGTGCACCAACTGTTTCATTGGTCCCCGCTTTAATAACTACTATATTCGGGGGGTAATTTTTTAAAGAATCAAGAATACTCCAGAGGTTTGGTTTCCCAAATCTCAACATTGTAGCACCACCAATTCCAAAATTTCTTATTTCATAATTCAGATACCCCTTTTCGTTTAACAGTGCCAATAAAACGGCAGGATATGATTCTGTTTCGGGATGTGTAAGTCTTGCACCGAAAGTAATACTGTTCCCTATGCAGGCAATCTTTTGTTTCGTAACCTGAGCTTTAATATTGAAAGAATATAATAAGCATACCAAAGAAAATATTAGTCGCCATTGAATTCCGGACATTGTTTTTATTCTTTTATTTATAATCATTAATTTATGTTTTTAAGTGCTTATTAAGACCTCATTAAAGATTAACATTATGAATAAAATAGGATAATAGATTAGTATTTTATGTTTTACATCAATCTTTATACTTCATTACATAGCTAACCGTAGATTCACCACCATATATATTACATCCTGATGCAACATATAACCAAGCAGGTTTACCGTTTTTTAGTAAAAGCTGTGGACGTTCAAATTTCATTCTATCTTTTGAGCCATAATACCATTTGGGTTTTAATAAAGAGATGTCAAACATGTATTCATTCATCAAATGAAAGCCGGCTTCATAAGTCTTAAAATGTATCCCGTCATCTGATTTCCAAAGTAGGCCGCCGCCTTTTTGAACTATGCCATCATTATCTGTTGTTAATATACAAATCTGATTATTAAAAACAAAAGCATATCCATCTTCAATGCGACGATTATTAGCGGTAACTGAAAAAGGAAGTTGCACATAAGGCCCGGTAATATTTTCAGCGATTGCAAGTCCCATTTTAGCATCCTGCGATTTAAAATATAAAAAGAAGCCTCCTTTGTAAGGTAAAAGTGCAGGATTATTCACGCCATTTTTTGCCAAAAAATTCCAATAATCAGGATTTTGCGCGGGACTGAGTATTTTTCCATCTCCATTCACTTTTTCCCATGGTCCATGAAGACTTTTAGATACCGCCATTCCTATTTGCTGATTAGATGGGTGTGGCGGTTGATGAAAATCGTTATTAGCTATGTATAATATCACATATTCGACCCCAACTTTATGAATCGATGGGTTATGCATTCCATATTTATCCCATGTTTCTTTCCCTGTACCTGCTAAAGTAATATCTGAAAATCGGAAAGGTCCTTCAGGTCCATCCCCTACATAATGTGCTATTTCGGAATGTGAACGCCAGCCTGGATCTACCCCATATTTTTGGGGCCAACGGGAAACAAATAAATGAATTTTTCCTTTTTCATCATCAATAGGTGAAGTACACCAGATATGATAGCCCGGTTCTTCTACAGCAATCCCTTTGAATTCCCAATGATCGGCAAATGATTTTATTGAACTGTTGCCAGATTGTGCATTTAAATTAGAAGGTTGCTTTAAACAACAAACAGCTATCAATACTAATACTAAGATAGAGGGGTAATTATTTTTATTCATTTTCCGTTTTACCTAATACTAAATTATTAATACACCGAAAACTGTTTAATCAAGGGCTGTCCGATTGATTTATCAATGACCAATCTTACTTTTTCACTATAAACCGGTTGCGGCAATAACTGAATAAATTTGTGACCGATAGAAGTGCCGGAAACAATTGTTTCCCATTTTGCGTTACGGTAAACCTGAACTGTAAACGCTCTTATCCGTTGTCCCCTTTCTATATCTTCTGCAATTACAATTTGATTAAAGCCTTTATTTAAAGGAATCTTCAATTCTAATTCTTTGGTATCGCCTTTAGTTCGCGCTACTGGTTTATTGAACATATTTTTAACAACTTCACCAAATGCTTTCAAGGTATCAGCATCCTGTGTTGGTAACAAACCATTAGCATTAGGTGTAAGACCTAGGATCAACGTTGCATTATGCCCTATAGATCCGTAATACATGTCTACCAATTTTTGAACCGGAAAAATATTTGCTTCATCACCCGGCTCCCAAAACCACTCGTGTCGTCCTTTATATCCGCGTAAAGGAGCATCGGCCATTGCGGGCATATAATACTGACCGTTTTCACTACCATATTTTATGGGCTTGAACTCTTCTTTTGCACCGCTATATTGAAACCATGATGGATAATCAAATGTTGACCAGCAAGGATACGGCACAGTGCCAGATTCTGTTCCGCCCCAACGAACATCTGCCCTTTGCAGGTTATGATAGAAGATAGTACCGGGCTGGTATTTTGCTACAATGGGTAAAATGTCAGGGCCACCCTGTTCCGGGCCATGAGCACCACCATCAAACCAAATAAAAAAGAATTTCCCATACCGGGTTACCAATTCTGTTGTCATCTTTTCGCAATAGCGATTATAATAAGCCTGCCTATTTTTTGAAAATTCTGTATCTCCCTTTATCAAAAAATCATGAACACCCATAAAGGAGTTCCATCTTATGCCTATATAAATAGCTGGTTTAAGGCCATATTTTTTGCAGGAGTTAACAAATTCCCTGAGTATATCACCCTTTCCATTTTTCCATTTTACTGCTTTTAAAGAATAGGGATTCACATCACTTTGGTATAAAGCAAAACCTGTTTCATGTGTTACAGTTAGAATGGCAAAAGTAGCGCCTGCTGCTTTTGCAGACTGAACCCATTGGTCGGTATTCAGTTGTTGTGGATTAAAAATATTATAATCGGCAATGGGTGTGATTCGGTTAACTGCCTGGGCGTATTCTTTGTTGTCGAACACATGTAAATCGTAATGAAAAACAACACCCAACTCAGCCTGTTGCCATGCAAGCTGTTGCGTTGTTGGAAGTGGTATTTGCGCTTCCGTTTGAGAAAATATTGTTATAATGCTAATATGCAAAACAAGAATACCTCTGTTAAAAATTTTTCTAATTAATCTGATACTCGAATTGATTTCCATGTTCCTATTTATAGTTTATTTGAAAGTTAATGTATATCTAGTAAGATAGCATTCATCACCGTTCATTACCATAGAAATACCCCATTTCAGGCCTTTTTCTTCTGTGAATCGGGAAGTTAAATCAGATCTGAAAGCACCAGGTGCTTTAAGAATTGACTTCCCTTTTACGGATAATTTGTTACTTGTAAAATCAATTCCATCGGATGCATATTCCAAAGTATTGCTTAATGATGATAGTGCTGCAATGCCATTACCTTCCTGCCAGATCATCACTTCATGACTTTGTGGCAAAATGGGTTTGTAATATTTGATAAACGGACCCTGAGGGTTACTGGAATAGGCAACTCCCATTTGTGTATGGGCTGGTCCTTCCGCTTCATTCACCCTGCTTCTACCTTTATGATAAAGCCAATACAACCCATTTCTGTATAGAAGTGCTGCATCATCAACCCGATAGCTGTCAAATTTTTCCGGTTCAACACTTACTTTTATTATGGGTTCCACTGAAACTCTTGTAAAAGGTCCGAAGGGAGAATCAGACAAGGCAACGCCAATCGCTGTAATATCGTTAGTTGAATTATTTTCAAATTCTCCTTTTGCATTACCAGGTGTTGGTTTTAAGCCGGTATAATACAAGTAATAATTTCCGTTAGCAAAAAGGATATTTGGCGTAAATGTCGCCTGTGCGTCAAACATATCATTTTTTCCTAATCCTAATATTTCACCTTGCTCTTTCCAGTTATAGCCATCATCTTTTGATGTTGCATACCAGATAGTACCCCAATAACCGAGTGCACGTCCATATATTTTAGTGTAGTAAACATAGCAGATACCTTCAACCTTGATCACATCACTAGGATCGCGGCGGGTAAGGCCTTTCTCATAACCAATGCCCGAAACCTTATCGTACGAGAATTCTATTTTGGAAAATTTTTCTCTTATTGATTCTGTATCCTGGGTTTGAGCATTTAATATGGCTAATCGACCAAGGTTTCAGCGGACTAAAATTTTATTTTAAAAAAATCTTCCAAGATGCCATTGTTTTTGTGCAAATGTTACCTGTTTCAAATGTGCATTAAACAAATTTTAAGACTCCTCAAAAAAATATCACTACCAATTAGACTACCCTAATTAGTAATAATAATAGTCCAGTCACGCTTTACACCATTGGCAGAATACAACTTATATACAAATTGTTTAGTTGAAAAATCATTGATTATTCCTGCTATAGGGGCACCGCTGATAGGCTCTATTTTAACTGCTTTATGAACAAACTCGATTCCAACTTTTTTAAGGTCCACGGTTACTGGCACTTTAACTGTGGCTTTAAAATTTGCTAAATCAATTACAGCATTACCTGTTGAAACGTAAACTCGCCTACTTGCCGGTGTAAGCACGCCACTGGTGTAGTATTCCTGTAATTGCTGATCTTGCATCTGAATAATAAATATCTGCACATTTTCAATAAAAGCTCGATCACCCCATTGGGCCATATTCATTTCTACTCTTTTGGAACATGAAAACAACAGGCTTGTCCATATAACGGCAAGAAAAATTTTAATGTATGCTTTTTTCATAATTTCTATTATTTATTAGACGTTAAAACCATCCTGGATTTTGAGTTAGTGTAATGTTAGCTTTTTGCAGGTACAAATCAATTTCAGTCCTTGGTACAGGTGAAAGATAGCTTCTCCCTGGTTCAACAAAATAACCTGCTCCTGCACTATTAAATTCAGGATTATTGAAAAACGGATTAATATAACCGTCAACATCGAAATTAAAATTCACTCCTTGTGTCAATTTACATTTTGCTGCATCGCTTGCATTGAAACCATCAGCCATAAGTAATGTTGTATTATTGAAGTAATCAAAAAATTCTTTATAATGTGCGCCTTGTGGTTTAGAACCGTTCATCACATCATCGTATACTGCCCATCGTTTCAGATCATTTACACGATGTCCTTCATAACAAAGTTCAACCAATCTTTCACGACGAATTTCATTAACGAGTTTTGATTCGGTTGGATCAAAACTTTTGTTTCGTGCATATGTAACTGACCAGCTATTTACTGCGGCCATTTGCATACTTGCCATTCCTACACGGCTACGAATAAGATTAACTGTATTATCCAAATCACTTTGTGTTAACGTTCCCAAAATTGCTTTTGCCTCTGCAAGAGCTAACAAGCCTTCTTCGTAGCGGATAAGTACATCATCGGTAGATCCATTTCTCCATTCATTTGCATCGAGTATTGCCCCTTTCCAAGGTCTTAGACCAGCTATAGCGAAAGCACCTGATAAAGCATTATTAATTAATGGGTATCGAGAAGGGAATGCCTGCTTTTCCAAACCAATTATTTTATTCTGTGGACCACGGTCAGGAGTCCAGATTGTCTGCCTGAAGCGTGGATCTAGATTGGCAGCCAAATTAACCAAGCTTTTTTGGTTTAATGGCAAGGCAGAAATTGACTGTGGCCTTCCTTGTTTGTCAAGATACGCTTCCATCATATTTCTGGGTGCAGTATATAACGCATCCACTACATTGTCAAAGAAATTATGACCCACAATCTGGGTTGCATCATACGCGCGATATAAAAAAACACCAGCGGTGCTGCCACAATCTTTTTGCGAAAACAGTTGATTGTATGCTTCATTATAAGGGCCACCCGTAGTAAACAAAGTTTTACCCTGGCGTGCTATCAGTTCCAGAACAGTAGGTTCTACCAAATTAAGAAATTCATCACCGGTTTTGCCAGCAACCTTAAACACAGTATTTTTTTTACCATGATAACGCTCCCAAGACCCTTCAAATAAAGCCACACGTGCTTTCATCACAATGGCAGCCTCTTTATTAACTCGTCCACCCCCGGCAATAATGTTATTTTTCCATTCAAGGTTCTTAATAGCTGAATCAAGATCCTTAATAATAAATTTTGCAACATCGTAACGTGAGTCGCGGAGCTTATAAAGTTCAGGACTCTCAGTATTTAATACTTCTGTAATGATTGGAACATCACCAAACTGTACCAACATATTATAATATACCCAAGCCCTGAAAAAATATCCCTCTCCGGTATATTGTCTGGCTTCTGGGCTGGTAGTAACTCTTTTATAGTTACTTAAAAAATAATTAGTCCTCCGAATCCATGTAAAGTTAGATGTCCATGTACCGTTTGTTAATGGCGCCTGACTGGCGGTTCCTCTCTGAAGAAGCACGGAGCTTGGACCAGTACAAGCAATCAAAATATCTGAGTTGGCATCAACAACCATATTTGTTGGGCCGTCGTTAAAACTTTGAAAATGATACCTCGGGAATATCGGATAAAAGCCGTTAACATATACTTTTAAATCGTTAGGTCCTGAAAAAAAAGTAGCATCACTCATATTATCTAAAGGAGTCCTTTCCAGAAAATCTTTCTTGCAAGCACTGAGGGAAATCGTCAGTATTAAAAGAAAAATCCCTGTATATTTTATTATTGATTTCATACTTTTTAGGTTAAGGTGTTAAATACGTATGTTAATACCAAATGAATACTGCCTCTGTAGAGGATAGCCCGCTCCACCAGAATTTGCAAGAATCTCAGGTTCGTATTTCACCCAGGATTTATTATAAATATATCCGAGGTTTTCAATACTCATATACATGTAAACACGATCGGTTTTAAACCTTGATGATAGTTTTTGGCGAAGTTGATATCCAACCCTGAGATTCTTTATTCTTAGATGAGCAAGATTTAATAAATACCGATCATTAGCACCATATCCTCTGGAAGAATATCTAGGATAAAATGCAGTTGTATTTTCATAAGACCAGGTTCCTAATTCCCTTTGTGCAACAAACCACTTTGAATTAAATTGATCACCTGCAACAGGCATTACATAGAAACTAGAAGAATAAATCTTCCAATAAGGAACGCCGGTCAACTGAACTGAGAGATCAAAACCATTCCAGTCTACCTGAAAGTTTAAACCATAACGGTAGCGTGGATAGGTATACCCTACTTTTTTAATATCGCCCTGTGAATACCAGAAACCTCCATCTCCTGAATTTATCTTTCCGTCACCATTAAGATCTTTTAGCATCAGGTCGCCTGGGACATAGAAACCTCCTTGCAATACATTTTTAGCTATATCCCCTGCATTATTTGCAATACCATTGGATTCATAAACATATAGTTCACCAAAAACTTCACCTGGTGTCCATGTTCCTGATCTTGCACCAGGTATATTTTGATATTTAACTACATATCCTATATAATCCGAAATATTGAAACCTACAGAATAATTTACCTGCTTTTTACCAAAACGGAAAGCTTTGTCTTTCCAGTTTGCAGTAAACTCCCATCCACGGGTCTCACTTACTGAGTTATTCGTTTTTGGAGGAGTTGTACCCAACGTTACCGGTAACACTTCTGCAGGACCTGCCTGATCGTAAGTTGTTCTCTGGTACCAATCCCAGGATACTTCAAGCCTATTTCTTGAGGCTACTGCATCAAAACCAATACCAATTGACTTAGGTTTTGTCCAGGTAAGATTTGGGCTAACTAAATCAGGCATTGTCACCATATTGGGTTTTGCACCTTGCAGCAAAACATCTTTGGTTCCGAGTGCAACTCCCAATGTTGGCAGATATAGATAATTTCCACTACCATTATCCCCTGAACTTGTGTAAGACCCCCTTATTTTAAAATTGCTGATTACATCAAATTTCCAGAAATTCTCTTTAGCAACATTCCAGCCTGCTGAAAAAGACGGGAAGTACGACCACCGGATATCAGCTGGAAATTTTGAATGTGCATCATACCTGCCATTAAATTCAAACAGATACTTTTCTTTGTAATTGTATGCAAATCTTCCAAAAAAGCCTTGCGTTGCCCATTGACTTAAAGCATCATCTAAAATAGGCTGTGCATTGTATGCCGTATGCAATGTTGGAACTGAATTGGTATAAAGATCTTTGCGGGATCCGATTAAGGAAGTAATATTATACTCCTCCTCCTGATAACCAGCCATAATTTGGAAATCGTGTTTATTAAATGTTTTTTGGTATGATGCAGTCAAATCAGCAGTGTGATAATCACTAGTCGACATTCCTCTATATACTTCACTTTGCGTAACAGATCTTCCTGAATTTCTTTGAGTACCATCTGCATTAATACTAATAATAGGTAGGCTTATGACGTTAGTATGATTTGAGATATTCTTCCACGAATAACTTCCACTAACATTTATCCCTTTGGCTGGTTTAAGGTCAAATCGACCCGAAAGAAATAAATCATTTGTGTTGTAGAGTGCACTCCCACCATCCCCTCTCATAGTAGGTCCAGAGCTTAACCAATAGGGACTTCTATTCGGACTTAGGTCTGACCAGTTCGGAAAAGAGCCGGCAGCATTAACCATCATATCTGAATAGTCACGCCCCCTACCTCGTATATTAAGTCCGGCCTCATCGCTCTTAACATAGTTCATTGTTAAACCAATCCCAAACCAATCAGTTACATCTGTTTTTACCTTGAGCAAAGATGAAAACCGTTCTTTTTTATCATTACTTCCAACAATCAATCCAGCGGCTTTATTGTATCCAAGTCCCATATAATAAGTTGTATTATTGCTGCCTCCCGAGAAATCTAGGTTATGCTGCGAGCTTGGATTTTTATCTTTAAACATAGTGCTGAACCAATCATTATTGGCATAAGAATCGTAATGCGCCCCCCACTGACCATTCGGAAGCGGATCATTCCAAACTGACAATTTACCAGATCCATAGTCTTTCATCTTTTGAATGGTTGCATTACTAAAAACTGGAATCTGTAAACTGTTCCTGTATTTTTCATTTATTTTTTCGGCGAACTCCCATGAATTAGCCCAGTGGGGCATTCCAATAGGAGTTCCTATTAAGGAACTACCACTAAAATTGATACGGGCCTTTTCCCCTTTTTTACCTGATCTTGTTGTTACGAGTACCACTCCATAAGGTGCACGCGAACCGTAAATAGCAGAGGCCGCAGCATCTTTCAGTATGGAAATATTTTCCACATCATTGGGATTAATATCGCCAAGATTACGTTCAACTCCGTCAACCAACACTAAAGGGCTGCCCTGGGTGCCGAGTCCGGTAAACCCACGTACATTGAGTGATGGATTACTTTCAGGTGAGCCATTTACGGTATTGACATTAAAGCCTGCAACAAGCCCCTGTAAACCTTCAGCAACAGATTTTATAGGACGGTTTCGAAGAACAGCCCCATCTATTTGAGTAACTGCAGCCGTCAGATTTGATTTTTTCTGTTTACCAAACCCAACAACAACAACGTCTTCTAAAGTAGAAATGGATTCGACAAGTGAGATTTCGAGGCGGTTCTCGCTACCTACCTTTATTTCCTTTGTTGTAAAACCAACAATCGATAGCACCAAAACATCCCCAATTACAGCATTTATAGTGAATTGGCCCTTGTTGTCGCTTTGAACCCCTTTCGTCCCCCCTTTCAAAACAACAGAAACACCCGATAGGGGTAATTTTTTATCACTCGAGACAATACTTCCTGTGATGATTTTTGGCGTTTTCTCTTGTGCAAAAGTAGAAAAATGTAGAGCCGCCAATAAAATTAACAGAAGTAGTTTGGTTGTAACTTTCATATTTTTCTAATTAGTTGTGCAATCTGAAATAATCACAATTAAAGTTGTACATTAGTTGAGTAAGAAGCATAGATAATTCTATTTATATTATGGACTATTCGATGATAAAGGCTAACTGAAAAATCAGGATGATGAATTTTGAAAGATATCAAAATTGTCAATCATAATTTATCGATTTAACTAAGGATCTATTTTGTTAAATAAAGAAGCCTGTGTATTCTGCAGACATAAACTTACTATTTAAGACAGAAGAAAATATCTTGAGAATTTAGGGAATGCTACTTAATGTATTTAGGTAATGGACAAGTAATTAATATGCAATGCATTTTTTATTTCCCTGTAATCTTGTATTTACCATTGATAGTGATGGACTGCCAGTTATCTGTTCGGAAGGGAACTGCAGGCAACCCCGATTGATTAAAGAGATTGGCAGAACCTGCATCATCGGCCCAGGCATATCTTACAGCTAGGGGTAATAATATTTCAGGGGCACTGATAATTACCTGCTTTCCACTTATACGCGCAGTAGCTTTATAAAAATGTTGATCCTCACCGGCTATTTCAAATCCAGTCAGAATCCTATTTTGCCCCTGGGCTTTCAAACCATCATAATGGGAAAAAGAAAGTATCACTTCTTTACCGTTTACACTCATTGACTGAAAATCAGGTCCACTATATTCTACGTTTTTTTGGTAAGAATGATATAAGGCTATGAGCGCCAAACGTTTTCCAACATCCAGTTTATTACGTGGATGAATATCCTTGGCATTTCCAATATCGGTGGTTACTGCCATACCTGTATTCGGTAAAGACAATGCCATAGTTTGCGCCTCGCGAAGTTCAGCCCACGAACTGCCCTTTTGGCTATTCCCGTTGTCATAATTGAAACTGGAAAGTTGAACAAAATAAAAAGGGAAATCTCCTTGTTTCCAATGGTTTCTCCAATCGGTAATCATCAGCGGAAATGCCTTTCGATACTGATAAGAACGACCCGCATTGGCATTTCTTTCACCCTGATACCAAATAACACCTTTTATGCTATAGGAAGTGAGTGGATGTATCATAGCATTAAATAATAAAGAGGGAAAACTATTTGGATTTACTGCTGGCGAATCATTGAAGCCGTTTTCTTTCCATGCGGTAACATCTGATGCAATGGGTGACGAACCCTGAATTTTCTGAATCCTTTCATGCAAAAGTTTCTCCTTGTCTATAATAACAGAATCCAGATTTATACTCTTGATATCTTTGTACAGATCCTTGAATTCATCGCTGCTAACGAAGGCCTCGCCACTAGTCCAAGTTTCGACTTGGGTTCCACTCCAACTTGTATTAATTAAACCGATTGGAATCTTTAATTCATGTTGTAAATTTCGTGCGAAATAATAACCAACAGCGCTAAAGCTAGCTACTTGTGTTGGATTGGCCGTATGCCAACCTTTACCAGTCCTGGTATCTAACTCAGGATGAAATGCAACAGTATTAGGAATTTTAAGATGCCTGATCAAGGGATAATTTGCAGCTTCTATTTCTGATTTACTATTATTTGTATTTGATATAGTTAATTCCATATTCGATTGACCGGAACATATCCAGACATCGCCCACTAAAACATCTTTGAATTCGATCAGCGAACTACCTTTCACCACCAACCGATAAGGACCGCCAGCTTTCTCTTCAGCCAGATTTACCCGCCAGACTCCATCAGCACCGACCACAACTGAAATGGATTGATTATGAAACTGAATAGCAATCTTCTCTCCTTTCTCGCCCCACCCCCAAACTGTAATCGGCCTGTCTCTTTGTAGCACCATACTGTCACCAAAAATTTGTGGTAAACGCAACTGGGCATCAACATCTATTAATAGGACAACCAATAAAAGACTAATGACTATTTTTTTCATAACAGATTTTCAAATGGAGCGTTTCCTATGAATTTACGAAACTTGTAAACACTACTAATATTATTGACGCAATAATATTTATCATATTTTCTTTCTATACAAATAGTATTGATTAAGGTTTTTTATCGTATCCCAATTGGTTAAAATTCTACCAAAGACTAAAATTCGATTAGTTAAAAATACAGATGCTCAGTGATATTGCTGTTAAAAGCAATGTCGATACTGCATGTGATAATAGATTATTTTATTGAACAAATGGACAATTCTATGATGTTGTACTTAAGAATCTCATAAAATAAATCTATATTACTATAATAATTTATAGGGCAAGTATTCTATTTTTCACAATTCTATTAATATATTAACATGCATTCGCTAAAGATAAAAGACGGATTTTCTGGAGAACTTCAGATCAATATTCCTAGAGAAATAGTGGTTAAACAGTTAATAAAACAAGAATTCCTAAATAATCTGTTTATTACTCATATTGGATTTTTCCCAAAAGCAAAGTTTCACTACCGTAAACGAATGAATGGCTGTATAGATAATATTTTAATTTATTGTGTAGATGGGGTAGGCCATTTTCAAACAGAAAAAGACAGATACCTCTTGCAGCCTAATCAATTTTTCATTTTACCACCCGGGAAATTTCACATTTACGAGGCAGATCTCCGTAATCCTTGGAGTATTTATTGGATCCATTTCAGTGGGAACATGTTAAAGTCTTTAAATAAATGGATGCACATAGAAGACTTTAATAAACCTAACAGCATCGTTTATGATAAAAACATTGTCGATCAATGGGCTGATATGTATTATTCTCTTGAATCTGGACTTACTAAAAACAATCTAGCATATGCCAATCTTTGCCTTTATCGATTCCTATCGTTTTTTCTTTGTCAGCATAATAAGAACACAAGTGTTATAAGTGAAAGCCCTATTTCTAAATCTATAACATATATGAAATCTAACATTCATCAACTGTTGTCAGTAAAAGACATAGCAACTGAAATGAATTATTCAAGTTCTCATTTTACATGCTTATTCAAAAAAACGACTGGAATTTCACCTATTAACTATTTTATTAAACTTAAAATACATTATGCCTGTCAGTTAATAAATCAGACTGATCTTAGAATCAGTGAAGTTGGCAATAAACTGGGTTATGATGATTCATTTTATTTTTCAAGGTTATTTAAAAAAATAACAGACAAATCACCTAAAGATTATAGGAAATCGTTTTCAAAAGTGAATCAATCAGATTAGAGGATACTCATATCCTAACCAATTTGATTCTAAGATAATGATACTGTTTGATAGGAGTGGGCAGTTTTACGATTTATTCCCATTTTCTACGTTATTGCTTCTACATTTTCCTCCAGCAAAAACAATAAAGGACCCACGATTTAACGTAAGTCCTTGATTTTCTTGTAGCCAGCATTGAACTACATTCTAACCAAATGTGGAGGGATTTGAGGGAATTCTACAGTCTGGTAGGGGTCTTTGAAAAATTCCTAAAAATCAAAAAAGCAGGCGATTAATGTCTGCTTTGGTGTACCCAATCGCTTCTGCCAATAGTTGAACTTGTAGTAAGACATCAGCTGGTCGCGGCAGAATGATGACTTCGATAACCCACTCAGCTCCCAACGGCGAATTAAACTTTTAATCTGGTCCAATGATGAAACTTTACCCATGACATTTCTTTTTACAAAGAAATCAAACCAATAAGAAGCTAGCAATATGGTATTGGTCGGAGGGATACAATCTACCATCGCTCAAGCATTAATCAAATCGGAACTTAAAACGAGTCAAAGACCATTTTATTAAGTGATAATGGCGATTGTTATGTGTCCTCTGAACTAAAGGATTATTTATCAACCGTGAATATTAAATCCATCCATGGAAGGGTAATGCATCCGCAAACACAAGGTAAAATAGAAAGGTATCACCGATCATTGAAAAATATCGTGAAACATGAAAACTATTATCATCCGGAACAATTAATTAATACTATCGAGGATTTTGTGGAGTATTATAACCATCAACGCTACCATGAATCACTGCAAAATGTAACCCCTTCAGATGTGTATTATAGAAGACAAGAACAAATACTCCCAAAAAGAGCACTCATTAAACAACAGTCACTAAAAAGACGTAAACAACTATTTTTAAAAGAAAAAAACTTACATTTAAACAGCGAAACTCTCTACAACTAAACTGTCCACTTTCTTTGACGACATACAACCGGCCTCTTGTTTTAGAACGGATGAATGGGACGATGCAACTCATTTTGTAAAATAAACACCGAATAATGAACATAATACAATTTACGATTCCCGTAGCGGGTGACTGCAACATCACTTTAAAGGAAGAAAAAAATAAATATTTTTACCCCAAGCTTCATAGGCATAAACAAATTCAGCTTACCTGGATCCAGAAAGGGGAAGGCACATTGGTTATAAACCATGAAATTTTCGCTTTCTATTCTAATCAAATTTTTTGTATAGGCGCCAATCAGCCTCATGTATTTAAAAGTGCCCCTGTCTATTTCAGTCCGGATAGTAACCAAAAAATTATAGCACGTAGTATATTTTTTGATCCTAATGGGAAATTAAAATATTTATTTGAACTAGCTGAATTTAAAAATATAAAACAATTTCTTTTAAAATTTAACGCTGGTTTCTCTATTCCTGATAATCATGTCAAAGAAGTTTCTTTACTATTCAATCATATTTTCCAGCAATCTGATATCTTTAAAATGTTAAGCTTTATTGAGCTTTTACATAAAATGTCGAATTTCAATGATATTAAGAAGTTTTCAAATAGTGATAAAATCGCTAAAGTGAATGAGTTTGATGGAATTCGAATCAGTAATATTTATCATTATATTATGATGAATTATCACAATCAATTGACTTTGGAACAAATAGCCAAAGAAGCCAATATGACACCCCAGGCATTTTGCAGTTACTTTAAAAAAAGAACTTCAAAAACTTTTATAAACTTCCTCAATGAAGTAAGAATCCATGAAGCATGTCACAGGCTAACTAGTAATGATTTTGATTTCATTTCGGATGTCGGATTTAAATGTGGATTCAATACGATAACTCATTTCAACAGGGTCTTTAAGTCAATAAAAGGAATATCTCCAACTGATTACAGGAGTAAATACCTTGGTTTAGTTAATTCGGATGCATAAATCACTTCCACTTGGTATGGTACTCACGTGCTTATTCTATTTTAGAAATAAATCAAATTGAAAAGAGTGCTCATTTTAGATTTGCACTCTTTTCTTTGGCTGGATATCTAGTGAATTTAGAACTTTACTACTAAAGTTGTATCCATTGATATCAGGTTGTTTATTAATCTATTTTACATTGGTTCTTTTATCCCACCAAACCTGTGTACCGTAAAAAATATCTTTTTCAACCACACTGAATGGAAAACTGGTGTTGAATGTTTTTTCCTCGTCAGGATAGGCCATTCTAAATGGAGGACGGTTATGCGATACTGCATAGCTTGCGCTAACACCCGACAAAAGGGGTACATCTGTCCTTCTTGCTTCAGACCATCCTTCTACGCTTTGCTTAAATAGACAGATCCATTTTTGTAAAGCAATTTTTTGGAGATTAGCTGCTGTATTATTGCCCCAGGCCACATTAGGCTGAGTAAGGAAGCTGGCTATAGAGGCTGCATTTATTTTACCACTTTCCTCACATGATCTGGTAATTCCTGTTTCATAAGCTGTTTTTGCAACTCCTGTTGCCAAACCTCTTTGATAAATTTCTGCAAGGCAGAAGTATACTTCTGCACTGTTCATATAAGGGACAAAACCCTTTGGATCATTCATAAACCAGTTACCAATATGAGATCTGTTAAAGTTGTTATTCAGCGTGTCGGAGAGTTCGAGAGGTCCAAACCTGTGTCCGCTATACTTTCCCCAGCTATTTTTGTCAGCATAAACAGAAAGTCTAGGGTCATTATTATTTTGTAGCGCATCAATAATGGGTTGCTGCATTCTCCATCCTGAAAGTTTTACACCGCCGGTTACTGTACCCATTGATTGAAACCAAATTTCCTGGTCAGGCGCACCCCCTGGGAAGTACCAGTATACATTATCAGTGTTAGACGTCATGATTGGATATTTGGAAGGATTTCCTAATATCTCTAATATAACAGCAGTTGCTTTCACAGCGTCAGCAGATGACATACGAACCGCAACTCTTAGACGCAATGAATTACAAAATTTTTGCCATTTGGCGATATTGCCATTTAGCAAGAAGTCACCGGGACCAATAGGTTTTCCAGTTACACTAAATAAATCCGCAGCAATTTTTAATTCCGCTAAAATAGCATTGTAAACACTTTCTTGGCTGTCATATTTTGGATAAATAATGCCCTTTTCCAATTTGAAAGCTTCCGAATAAGGAATACTGCCCCACATATCCGTTGTCTTTTGCGCGTTATACGCTTTGAAGGTTAAAGCAGCAGCGTAAAGGTTATCATTTGACTCATTTTTTGCCAACCTCATCGCATCCTCTGCAAAGGTCAAAGTGGAGTACATACTCCTCCACATATCATTGTTGATATCCACGCGATACTCATAATCGGGAGCACTAATATAACCCGAATAGGCCCCAGCATAATAACAATCCAATCTTGTACCGAATAAGGTTCTCATTGAAAGCAATTGGGAAGAACCCAATACATTCGTTGCCGGAACAATAGTAGCTACATTGGGATTAATATTCATCTGGTCAAATGTTTTCGTACAAGCAGTCAAAAATATCAGCATCCCAACTAATATCGACACTTTTGTTTTAAATATATTTTTCATAATATAGTTTTTTTAAAAATTAGAAACTGGCTTTTAAATTAATACCAAAACTTCTTACTGTTGGAATCTGGAAATTTTCAAAACCAACACCTGCAGCACCCGAACCAAGTCCTACTTCAGGATCTATACCAAGTTCCCTTGTGCTCTTGTCCCTGTAGAGTATCGCAAGATTTCTACCCACCATTGACAGGTTCAGTTTCTGAATAAAACTTGCTTTTTTGATTTTAAAATCATATCCAAAAATTACTTCACGAAGTTTAATGTATGAGCCGTCGAGTATACTGTATTCATGGTTATTCCACATCCAGCCCCCACTATAATAATCTTGAGCAGATACTCGGACATTATTTGGTTTCCCATCATCGAATACACCATCAACAATTAAACCGGTTTCACGAACATTATTTTTTGTTGTTACTGCATAAGCACCGGTCGGATAAGAATGCCAGGCAGTGGTGCTGAAAAATTTACCTCCCATTCTCACATCTGTCAAGAAGTTCAAATTGAAACCTTTATATCCAAAAGAATTTGTAATACCTCCATTCCAATCTGGTGTAACTGAACCAAGGTTTACACCTACGCTAGTAGTCTTTGGTATTCCCAAATTATCAACCACCACTTTTCCATCAGCACTTCTTACAAAAGGAAGTCCCCACAATATGCCCCAATCTTGACCTGGAATGCCCCTTAAGGTTGCACCTCCGAATCCAGCTGATATTTGATAAGAGCTAAGGCCACCGTAAAGGGAATTAACCACACTTTTGTTTTTTGCCCAGTTAATACTGATGTCCCAATTAAAACCTGATTTCTTTTCAAGCACCTTTCCTAGAAACATGATTTCAATACCTGAGTTTTGAATCTCCCCAGCGTTCATAGTCATGCTGCCGTAACCTGTTGTTCTGGATGTTCCTACATTAATGATCTGGTTTACGGTAGTCTGATTATAATAAGTTAAATCGAGTGAAAAGCGATTTTTAAGAAACTTCATTTCAGCCCCTAACTCATAGGAAGACGTCTGAAAAGGTTCTAGATTAATCGGAGGTAAAACACTCGTTGGACTAAAAGAAGAGATTGCGTTATAAGTGGCTGCTGCATAGGTTCTGCTTAGTAAATAAGGATCTGTACCACCCCCAACACGTGCTACGTTAGCTCTTAATTTAAAGTAAGATATCTTTTCTGAATTTAATTCAAATGCCTCAGTAACAATAAATCCGAGACTAATAGATGGATAAAAAAAGGACCTGTTATTTGCAGCAAGCGTCGAGCTCCAATCATTTCTTCCCGTAACCCCAAGAAAGAGATAGTCTTTGTAAGATCCATTGGCAGCAAAATAGGCGCTTTGCGTTTCATACATACTATTATAATTACCTACGCCGGGAGTACCTTTAACATTGGATATTGCATAAATATCAGCAACCGTTAAATCGGCAGCAGACAAAGTCATTGATCTAAATTTGTTATCTCTTTTGTTAGCACCAATAAGCCCATCCACACGAAAATCACCAAATGACTTGTCAAAGTTTAAAGTAAAATCAAAGTTTCTTT
>Ga0209443_1000456_pt1 | contig 27516 bp, 23 predicted proteins | sample LauGreBMM110DCMD_2_FD_187571 | JGI IMG/M metagenome (GOLD analysis project Ga0209443, IMG submission 187571) | Freshwater lake microbial communities from Lake Michigan, USA - Su13.BD.MM110.DCMD (SPAdes) (version 2) | ecosystem: Environmental > Aquatic > Freshwater > Lake | place: Lake Michigan... | reverse complement strand
TGAAAAAAGGTCTTTAAACATTCTACTCGCAGCGCCTGAGGCAGGAACAAATTTGACAATTTCTAACTGCCTAGATTGTTTAGCAAAAAAATCTTTGTAATGGGCTGCTTCATCGGGCCCCCATACCTGAATTCCTTTTTCTGGTGTGGCTGGACCGATGAGAGTCAAATAGGGAAACCCATTTTTAAAATGTTCCAATTGGATTTTAACAGCTTCTAGATTTCCTCCTTGAGCAGTAATTTTTTGAGCCAATGATGCGTCCATTTTTAGTCTAGGTTTGCGTCTTTGATTTGAATATAAGGTTGAAACAGTAAAGCCTCAACTATTTTTACCCTTTTTGTTCACCTAATTTTCAGGCTCTAAATGAGTTGGAAATAGATGGGATCCCCTGTCTTTTTTTGGGCCAAACGATTTTGAGCCTCCTCCGTGAGCTGTAGTATTCGGGGATAACCGCCAGTGACACCTGCGTCACGCATCAAGACAATGATTTTTCCTCCGGGTGTCAACTGTACCGTGCCTGGAAAAACTGGGTTGGTAGGAAGATCTTCCAATTCATTCACCACCAATTCGTCCAGCTGTATTCCCATTCGATTGCTCAATTTGGAAATATGAAAGGGTTGATTCAGGAGTTTGCTATGTTGAACTGATGATAAAAGCTCCCAATCTGGACCTGGATAGGCCTGAATTTCTTCAGATTCAAACCAGTCTGAAGTCCATTTTGGTTTTGCCTGGAGTACAGTTTTATTTTGATTTGAAAGATAGTAAAGGGTTTCATCTGTAGCTCGTTTCGCGGGAGTAGTTATCGATACAAAATCACTTCCTGATCCAAGGGGTTTTTCAACCTGAAACCCACCTTCAATGCAAAGGTACAATCGAGCTCCGGTACGAAATTTACCTATCTCTAAGATATCTTCAGATCCCATAGCAATGATTGAAGGATTTGAAATAGGTGCTTGGTTGACAGTTACAAAGGCAACTGCACCTGCCAAAGAAACGAGGCAGGGCTCTTCAAACTTAATTTTGAGACCAGGTTGAGCCATTTCCAATGCTACTGCTTGGTTCTGATTTTGGAGAAGGTGATTGGCCCAATGGTAGCCATGCAAATCCATGGCCCCTGATCTCGGTACGCCATAGTTAGCTCCCAAAACTCTTCCTTCGTCCTGCAAGGTGGTTCCAGGGGGACAGCGTAAAAGTTGTGCTTTTCCTAGGATGGTGCTCATTGCAGGAAGTTTTTAGTATCGGCATCCTTCCAATTTTCTAATTGGGTGGCATTGATGGGTACAAACTGGATTTGCTCTCCTGGTTTTGCCCATACAGGTGGTACTTGCTTCATGTCAAAAAAGGGGAGAGGGCTTCTTCCAATTATATGCCACCCGCCAGGACTTTGTATTGGATATATTCCAGTTTGCTTGCCACCTATGGCTACAGATCCTGGAGGTACTGCTGGAGTGGGCACACTTTTTCTAGGCATATGAAGTTTAGGCGAAAGGCCGTTTAAATAGAAAAAACCAGGTAGAAAGCCAAAAAAATGAATGCGATAGCGGGGTTGGGTATGCAATTGAATGACTTCCTCCAAACTTAAATTTTTTGATTTGGCAAAATCTTCTAAGTCCTGTCCAAATTCGGGACTGTAGCATACAGGAACCTTCCATACCTTTTCGGGAAGAGGCTCAGGAATTAAGTTTAGAGATCCTGACAGCTGTATGAATTCTTGTTGAGAAGATGAATTTTTCCAAACCAGACTTAGTCTAGTGAAACCTTGACGAACTTCGAGTAGTATAGGTGAAAAGTTAGTTTGAATATAGGTCAAATATGCAAATTGAATGGAAAGAAGTTCATCTGTTGGTTCAGTATTCCACACCAATTCGCCTAGGGTAGGGCTGATGAGTTGATAGGTAGGTTTCATGACCAATATCGTTTTCTAAGGGTCGGCAAAAAATCTAGTATGTTTGGATTATCTCCATGGAAGCATAGGGTATCTGCTACAATGGGTAGATATTCACCCGTTTTGCTCATTAATTTCCCTTCAAAAATTAATCGTTTTACTTGGGAGTCAACCGATTCTATGGTTTGGAGTAAGGATCCTTCCTGACTTCGAGGACTTAATTGATAGTTGGAGGTATATGATCTATCTGCAAATACCTCTAATCGGATGGGAATGCCATTCTGCTGTGCATGTTGCTCTAGCTGGGAATGTGGGGGAACAAGGAGTGGAATGGTTGGATATACTTCCGCTAAAAAACGAGTAAGAAGGCTCGCAAGCACTGGATCTTTGGCAGCATCATTGTATAATGCTCCGTGAAATTTGATGTGATCCATGGAAATCCTTTGAGCAGTTGCACTCGTAACAAACCAGCCGATTTGCTGTGCAATTTGTTTTAGTAATTCATCCGAAGGAATAGAAAGCGAGATTCTACCAAAATTTACCTGATCCGGATAGGAGGGGTGAGCTCCTACTTTTTTATTAAATTTTTTTGCAAGAAAAAGGGAGTTATCCAAACTCTCTTGGGTGCCATAATGTCCTCCACAGGCAAGACTAGCAACATCGATAAACGGAAAAATTTCTTCCTCCCAAGCAACACCCTCTCCAAGATCACAGTTGATTTGAGGAAGAAAAATAGGTTTTTTAAGTTGTTCGAAGTCAGACATCGACCTGGGAGCTCAGAACAATTAAATTAGAATCTCGACTACTTTTCCCAATTCGGGATCTACCACTACTCGGATAGTTCCCATGTTGTCTTTGGTTTGAAAGACGACTAGGTAATTTCCATTGGTCCAAGCGCTTACTTCAGCCTTTTGCCAATCTCCCAGTACCGATGCTTTTTGTGCAGGACTCAAGGCAGTATAGGCAATGTTTCTGTAAACATCCAAGGGATCTTCTGGAGATTCAACGGTACAGGCAAGGACGAAAATTCCTAAAAGTGCAAAAAGAAGAAGTTTGAATTTCATGGCTAATCAGGTTTACTTCTCAAATTTGAAAAAAATTCCTTTCTTGACAAGTAGAAAAGAAAATTAGCAAGTAAGATGTCCTTGAGTTCAAAACTTCCCCAGGTCGGTACGACTATATTTACGACGATGTCTAGGATGGCACAGGAAGAGAATGCGATAAATTTGGCACAAGGATTTCCTGGCTTTGGTTCAGACCCTGACTTATTGGAGTTGGTGGCCAAGTATACTCGAGAAGGATTCAATCAATATGCGCCTATGTCTGGCGTTTCAGAACTCAAACAGGCTTTAGCTACAAAAACTCAACTTACGCAAGGGTATTTTCCAGATCCTGAATTGGAGGTTACCATAGTTTCAGGTGCCACAGAAGCCCTTTTTGCGGCATTTACAGCTGTTGTTCGGCCTGGAGATGAAGTGATTATCTTGGAACCAGCCTACGATAGCTATGTGCCTGCAATTACCTTGAATGGAGGTATTCCAGTATTCGTGCCTTTGCAATCGCCAGATTTTTCAGTCGATTGGGAGCTAGTAGGTTTAAAAATAACTTCAAAAACCCGAGCGATTGTGGTCAATAGTCCACACAATCCAAGTGGCTATGTGTGGAGTCAGGAGGATGTGAATAATTTAGCCACCCTGGTCACACAACACGGTTTGTATGTAGTCAGTGATGAGGTCTATGAGCATATTCTTTTTGACGGTAAAAGTCATATTTCTTTGGGATCCAATGCTGTGTTACGGAATAGAACCTTTGTATGCGGCTCTTTCGGCAAAACCTTCCATGTCACAGGTTGGAAAATAGGCTATTGCATTGCCCCGAAAGCGTTAAGTACTGAATTCCGAAAAGTGCACCAATACCTAACTTTTAGTACGGTGACACCCATTCAATATGCCCTTGCTGAATACCTAGAAGACGCCGAAAAATACCTTGGATTGCCCGCTTTTTACCAGAAAAAGCGAGACCTATTCTTGGAAGGATTGGCACAGACCTCTTTAAAATTTCAACCAAGTCAAGGAAGTTTTTTCCAGTTGGCCTCCTATGGACACCTCAGTACCAAATCAGATGTATTGGTCGCTGAGCAGATGACACGAATACTCAAGGTAGCTTGTATTCCCGTTTCTGTTTTTTACTCGGATAAGAAAGACCTTCAAGTTCTTCGGTTTTGCTTTGCTAAAGAAGATGCGGAGCTGAAGGAAGCTTTGGATCGAATCAAAAACTTCGATAAAATCTTAGTATAATTTCACTAAAAAGTATTCAGTAAAACATTGAATACTAATCTTTTATTTATTAAATTATTAAGTGTTACTTGACTATATAGCTGCGTATGAAATTCTACTTTTTCTTTGCTCTATTCTTCACCTTAGGTTCGGGTGCTTTTGGACAACAGGAGCGTTTTGAGCAATGGAAAGTAGAGCGGAAAGTGGAGCTGATTGGGGAAAATGGTTGGATTAACCTAGTGGGTTTGATTTGGATGAATTCTCAGCAGCCTTATTTGGAGGAAAGTAATCCAACTAGTCTAGTTTTTTCGGAGAAAGTAGGGGAGTCAACACTCGGGAAATTTGAATTTGGACCTGATTCAGTCTGGTTTGTGGCTTCTGAATTAGTTCAAAATGAAGCAAGGAATGAACCTAAACAATTAAGGAAGCTTGTTTTTCCTACTGAGTACGGAACAGGTGGTTTATATTATAAAAATTGGAAGTGGTCAATTATTAAACGCGGTGGAGAATATGCCCTCCGCCTAAGGGATTTAAATCATCTTAAAATTCAAGAATTTACACCTACCCCAACATTTGACTACAATTCAACCTTTCGTTTTCCAGCAAAATTGATCCCGAGGTTTAATCAAACATTGGATATCCCCAATGTATTGGGACAGCTGATTTCCTGGAGAGTGGTTGGTGTACTTCAGTTTGAATACGAAGGCCAGGATTTTGAGCTTCTTGTTTTGGATGAGCTAGGAAAGTTGTTTGTTTTGTTTTCCGATGAGACGAGTGCTCTGGATACTTATCCAACGGGCCGCTACCTCTATGTGGATCCTCCTGCAGCGAATGGAATGACCTATTTGGATTTCAATTTTGGGTACAATCCCCCTTGCGCCTATACAGCATTTGCAACTTGCCCCATTCCTCCCAAATCCAACCGACTTCCATTCCCAGTTTTGGCGGGTGAAAAGATGCCAGAGGATCACGAATAAAAAAAGGGGGTAGATCCCCTTTTTTTATCCTAATGCTTTTCTAGCGTATTCTAGACATTTTTGAACTTCATTTATGGCATCAGATCCTTGAGGAATTTGGTATTCCAACTCAATCGAAGCTGGAAAGGAATATTTATTTTTCTTCATTAGCTGCAACACCTCTACAATAGGGGTGTCTCCAGTACCCCAAGTGACGTTTCCTTTGCCATTGGTGGGGGTTTTACGATCCTTGGTGTGCATGCTGAAGATTCTGGAATGATGTTTTTCAATCAAGGGAATCAAATCCGTGTGGCCTGCAGCAATGTAATGTCCTGCATCTAGGTTCAATCCATTTTTTGAGCTTTGTCCAAGCGAGGTATCCCAAAAAGTAAAGGTTTCTTGTTCGTGGCCGTGGTAGCCTACTGCCATTTGTTCTTTTTCTCCAAGTTTGCCTAAGCGCATCGTCTGCTCATCATTCGAAGGATGTTCTAAAGTCACATGGCTTGCACCTAAGGCTTTGGCGGCTCTCATACCATAGGCAACTTCCAGGTCAGAGTTGTTGGCTCCGAAGGCATTGGGCTTGAACGCATAAATGCTTACTCCCGCATCCTTGTACATTTTACCAAATTGTTCAAACTTCTTCATGTCAGCATTGGCGCGCCAATCCGCAATAGTTTTGTTGAAGGCTGCACTTTGGGCTTGAATATCTGTGAGTTCCTTTTTTTCGTCCTCGGTAAGCGTTTCTCCTCGACGTTGTTTTCCTCCCAATTGGAAAACCCGGGTACGGTTAAAGGAAGCCGTAGGCATGCCAGCAAAACTTTCTGCAGGATCACCCATCAATTCGATGGAGGAAATACCTGAATCCAGCACATATTTAAGCGTCGCTTCGGCACTTTGATCTGCCATGGATCGAAACGAGTAGGTGATGCATCCGACCTGAACCCCATTGATTCGAGAATTGGGCTTGCCTAAGGATTTGATTAAGGCTGGTGCTCCTTGGAGCCAAGTAGGGGCGGTAAGGACACCGGCTAATCCGAGGGCTGATTTTTGGATAAACTCGCGACGATTTTTCATGGGTAGGATATGAGCTAGTAATCCTTTAAATTAAAAATTTAAGCTTAATGCCTTGAAAGTTTGTGACTAACGGCAATCAAGATCTAAAAATAGGCAGGAGGTGATGGTTCAACATCTCCTAACTCAATAACCCACCGCTTTATCGTCCCCTCTGGGATCTGCCCCTCCTTCAAGTTTACCATTGGATAAGACCCGAATGGCGTCTACTTTGCCTATGATTGGACTTGCTCTTTCATTAATCAAATAGCCACGAGATTTGAGGGTACGGATAAGGTCTTCACCAAAAGCTTTGGGTTCAAAGTTGACCAGATCGGGAAGCCATTGGTGGTGGAATCGAGGGGCATTTACAGCTTCCTGCATGCTCATGTCAAATTCATAGACATTTAAAATGGTTTGTAATACCGAGGTGATGATCGTGGATCCTCCAGGGGTACCTACAACCATGGAAAGTTTACCATCTTTTTCTACGATGGTAGGAGTCATGGAACTGAGCATGCGCTTGCCAGGAGCAATGCTGTTTGCTTCCGTACCAACCAAACCAAACATGTTTGGAACTCCAGCTTTGGCACTGAAATCATCCATTTCATTGTTCATAAAGAAGCCCAACTCTTCGATATACACCTTAGATCCATAGGCTCCATTGAGCGTGGTTGTCACCGAAACGGCATTGCCCTCGGCATCCACAATAGAGTAGTGGGTCGTCTCCATGCTTTCTGAAAATGAGAGCTCCCCATGGGCGATATCTGTTGATTTGCTTGCTTTCTCAAATGAAAAACTACCCATTCTCGACTTGAGATACGTAGTGTTAAGCAATTGCTTAGTGGGGATGTTCACAAAATCAGGATCTCCCAAATAGTGATTCCGATCCGCATAGGCACGGCGCTCTGCTTCTACCAAAACTTGTATGTATTCGGGAGAGTGATGTCCAAGCTTTTTGAGTGGGTAGGGCTCCAGCATGGACATGATTTGTCCCAAGGTAATTCCACCAGAACTGGGTGGTGCCATGGAGATAATTTTTAAGTCTCGGTAGGGGAAAACAATGGGATCTCTCCATATAGCTTTGTATTTGGCAAGGTCCTTTTTGGAAATGATTCCTCCATTTTCCTGAAAATGATTGACCAAGATCTTTGCCGTCTCACCTTTGTAAAATTCATTTTTCCCTTTGTTTGCAATTCGCTTCAAGGTATTTGCGAGTTCCGGTTGCTTTAACGTGTCGCCTTCTTTAATTTCCTTCCCAAAAAAGGTGTTTGCACCATTTACTTGGATGAAAATCTGCCGATGATTCTTCAGACTCTCAGCTTGATTTTTAGTCACTACATAGCCATTTCGAGCCAGATCAATAACCGGTTGCAGCACTTGTTTGGGGTTCAGTTTCCCAAACTTGGACTGGGCCTCAAAAATGCCTGCCAAGGTGCCCGGTACTCCAGAAGCTAAAATTCCTAGGGTACTCAGTTGTGGGATCACATTCCCATCTTTATCTAAATACATGTCTTTGGATGCTGCTAATGGGGCTTTTTCGCGGTAGTCTAAACTTCCAATTTGGCCATCTGACATTCGATACACCATAAATCCTCCACCGCCTAAGTTGCCCGCAAAAGGGAAGGTAACTGCTAAGGCCATTTCCGTGGCCATCATGGCATCAAAGGCATTTCCACCTTGCTTCATGATCTCAATCCCAATTTTTGAAGCTTCTTCACGTGCCGATACGACCATGGCATGATCTGCCACAAGACCTTGTGATGAATTGGATTGCCCTTTGCTTGTGAGGAAGGATCCAGGTACAAGAAGAATGCAGAGAAAAAGTGAGCGATAGCGTATCCACATGAGGATTATTTTTTTAGAAGTGTGATGTAGGGTAAATTCAAACTGAACAGATCCAAAATTCCATCTTTAGAATTGTGCAAGGAACTGGGCTCCATTTGAAATTAATTTCAATAAGAACTGCAATTTATCATTCTACTTTACTTGAAGGTAATCCATTGGTGGAATTTAGAATCTAAAATTTAAACTACTCCTTTTTTAACAATTGGTCATGAATTGAGTTTTATAGGTCAACTACTCATTTGAAAAATCTTTTTCTTTCATTTTAGAAGGAATAACTAAGAAAATGTGTTGGGTAAACAGAAACAAAAAGCGAATTGTCATTAGTTTTGTGCGTTAATCTTTCTACTGATGCAGAAAAATAAAAAAATCTTCTTGGTCCTATTTGTCGTGTTCATGGTGATTATAATCTATGTGAGCTACGATATATCCAGAAGAACCACTTTTCCTGGCTCTAAAGGTAATTTGAAAGAGCGAATCTCTACAGAGGTTGAAAAATAGAATACATGATAGGAAAGAAGATTGATGTAGATCGTTTGGATCTTGATTTGATGAAGGAGAAGACCACGGAAAACCCTGGACTTCTTCCGTATGGACACCATGCGGGTAGTGCATTGATTAAGCCTGAGGATAAGGGTAAAATAACAGGAAGAGCAGTGGCCGCAATGCATAGTCAAACTGACATGCAAATGGCCCAGATCTATGATCAAATGAAACTATTGGCGGATCAGGCCAAGAAAATTCAGTCTCGTATCGCTGTTTCTGAACGAATTTATCAAGCCTCCATCTCTTTCGAACCGCTCATCAACCACCGTTACTTTTTATATCAAAAAGAAGATGGGATTGACTTCATGAGCATGATTGGGCCGGAAGAATGGGGTAGAAAGAAGAATTGGGCAAATTTTGTAGCCGAAATAAAATTGTTGGCCGATCATACTTGGGAAATAATCCGAGAAGTAAGTTAAGCCGATGGAGCACCTGATGACCAGGCAACTGGACCTGATTTTAAAAGAAGGTGGAGCGAGTTACGATTGGAAAGTAGATTTTGAAGTTCAGCCTCAGTACCTAGATTCACGAAGCAAAGGTTGGCTTGCAGGAGTTATGGATGAACTTGGAGGAAAGGGTTCTTTTCCACTTTTTGATAAAGTACCGGTGAATTTTAAAATTGGAAGAACGATCATCCTTTGGGATGAGGAATTGGCCTTCAACCGGTACCGGGGGATCACTTTTAAATCCGAGATGTATGAAGAGTTTCAGTTTACTTTTTCGGAGGGCCACAAACGACTCTGTAGAACCTATGAAAAAGAAGCGTTGAAAGTAGGTACGCAACAACGCATGTGGGAAGGTTCACCTTTGGCAACACGGATTTTTGGAAAACCATCGGAACCAGGGGATTTTCATGGGGTAGGAGCGACAGGATGGAAATTACTTGCCTACAACCACATGCAAGTGGACTTGCTCAGTCGCATTCATGGCTATAAACTAATTCGATTAAGCCCGTACGAGACCATCATGACTGGAGGCTCTTTAAAACGATTGGATCAACTTTTAATTAATCCCAAGGAGGAGCAACGCAGTATGCTATTTGGGTGGTTGATGCGAAAATTGGCCTAATTAGGTTCGAGGGCTTTAAAAGCGTACTTAGGCAAATAGCCCAAATATTTCGCGTTCTATTTTTCCAACAATAAAGGAAAAGTCACTTGCACGTTCCACAAAGTCCAATTCATTGACATCGATAATCAATAACTTGCCTTCTTTGTAGCCGGCAATCCACTCCTCGTAATGGGAGTTCAAATTTTTTAAATAATCAATCCGCATGGCAGTTTCGTAACTTCTGCCTCGCTTTTCGATTTGCCCTACGAGTTTAGGAATGTCTGCCTTCAAATAAATTAGAAGATCTGGCGCCTTGACATGGGAAATCATGGAATCAAATAAACTCTTGTAATTCGCATAATCGCGCTCTGAAAGCAATTTGCTTTTGTACAGATTGGCAGCGAAGATGTAGGCATCTTCGTAAATGGTTCGGTCTTGAACAGTGGAAATGGAGCCTCCCTGGATTTTTTTAATTTGGTTGAACCTCGAATTCAGAAAGTATACTTGAAGGTGAAAGGACCAGCGCTTCATGTCCTCGTAAAAATCGGGTAAGTAGGGGTTATCATCTACTGCTTCAAATTCAGCACTCCAGCCGTAGTGTTTTGCCAATTTTTCCGTCAGCGTGGTTTTGCCACTGCCTATATTTCCTGATACTGCTATATGCATGGTTAACTTAAAAATCTTGGTGAAACTGGGTAATCTTTGGTGCCAGTAGGGTAACAGTAAAACCCTTCTCCAGATTTTACTCCTTTAAATCCAGCGGCCACCATGTTAACTAGCAGAGGACAAGGGGCATATTTTGGATTTCCAAATCCCTCATGCAGGACACGTAAAATGGAAAGGCATACATCCAATCCAATAAAATCAGCAAGCTGAAGTGGCCCCATGGGATGAGCCATGCCTAACTTCATCACCGTATCAATTTCGGATACACCTGCCACACCTTCAAATAAGGTATAAATGGCTTCGTTGATCATGGGCATCAAAATTCGGTTGGCCACAAATCCAGGATAATCCTGCACTTCTACCGGTACTTTCTCCAATTGAGACGATAAGCTCATGATGCGGGTAGTGGTCTCCTGGGAGGTAGCATAGCCACGAATCACTTCTACGAGCTTCATGACCGGAACAGGATTCATGAAATGCATGCCAATCACTTGGCCAGGGCGTTGCGTAACTGCAGCAATCTGGGTGATGGAAATTGAGGAGGTATTGGAAGCCAAAATCGCTGATGAAGGGGCCAGGCGATCCAATTCTCGAAATAGTTCTAACTTGATCTCTAGCTTTTCTGTAGCAGCTTCAACTACTAGATCAGCTATTTTGACGCCATCAGCAAGGGTTGTAAAGGGAACAATCCGCTGTAAGGAAGCGGCTTTTTCTGCTTCAGTGAGGGTTTCTTTGCTGATCTGCCGATCCATGTTTTTGGCGATAGCAGCCATGCCCTTTTGGAGTTGATCGGTTGAAAGATCCACGAGTGCCACTGAAAAACCTTGCTGTGCAAATAAGTGGGCAATGCCATTGCCCATGGTGCCTGAACCGATGACTGTTATATTTTTCATCTCTATAGAACTTAAGAAAAGTTGGATGGAAATTATTCGAATTAGTGCCGTTCAAAACTACGGGTAAGCCGTCCTAATTCCAACTCAATTGCGGGCTTTCCTGACAGGGAATGTCCGTATTTTTATCCCTCTTGAACTAGGATAAATCTTTACCTTTGGCAGATGAAAGAACTCGGACTGGTTAACCGCCTATATATTAATCGATTCACGGATTTTGGAGCTTACTTGGCCTTGCAGGATGGCGAAGAAGTGTTACTTCCTAAAGGGTACTTAAGCGGAGAAGAGAAGGAGGGTGATGAAGTAACTGTTTTTGTGTATACGGATAGTGAAGATCGACCTGTGGCAGTCACTGATACGCCACTTCTTCTTTTAGATCAATTTGGGGTATTGACTTGCAAGGAAGTGACTTCTTTTGGAGCATTTATGGATTGGGGGTTATTGAAGGATCTTTTTGTTCCAAATGCTGAAATGGCTAAGCCAATGATTTCTGGCGAAAAATACTTGATTCGCGTATGTGTGGATTACCGCTCCGATCGATTAATTGGGGTAAGTAAGTATCGGGAATTTATACATCCTGCGCCAAAAGATTATGTTCCGGGGAATGAATGTGAAGGTTTGATTTTTGAAAAAACTGAGCTAGGATTCAAGGTTTTATTGGAAGACCGATATGAAGGTTTGGTTTTCTCCAACGAGGTATTTCAGGAATTGGAAATTGGGGAAGTGCGTAAACTTTGGGTAAAAAAGCGTCGAGATGATGGCAAGCTAGATCTGCAGCTACTTCCTTTTGGTCGTATAAAATACGAGGAGGGAGCTGAAAAAATACTTCAAATTATCCAAGAGAAAGGTTTTTTACCGATTCATGACAAATCTGATCCTGAAACAATTCAGAAAGTTTTAGGGATGAGTAAAAAGCAGTTCAAACAGTGCATCGGTCAATTGTACAAGGCCCGAGAGATCACCATTCATGAAGATGGAATTTCCATGAGTCGCGATTGATCAATAGAATATCATAAAATCCCCAGTTCACCTTATAATCAAGCATCGGCGTTGTCTTTAGATTTAGATAAATTTTCCAAGGAGAGTAGCTCGGAATATCCTACAAACAAGAAAGTTAAGGCTAAGATCAAAGCCACGCGTCCGAAAAATCTGGATGCTAAGTTTCATCAGGCACATGAACAAGTTTTTGAAAAGTTAGATTGTTTGGAATGTGCCAACTGTTGTAAAACTACAAGTCCAATCCTGATCCATACAGATATAGACCGACTATCAAAAGTTTTTCGGATGCGGTCAAGTGAATTTATCGACAGCTATCTGTTTCGGGATGAGGAGGGTGATTATGTTTTTAAAGGCGCTCCTTGTCCTTTTTTAGGAGCAGACAATGGATGTTTGGTCTACGAAGATCGTCCAAAGGCTTGCAGAGAATACCCACATACAAATCGAAAGAATATGTTTGGTATTCTGGACTTAACCTTAAAAAATACGCTGGTCTGCCCGGCTGTTCTCAAAATTTTTTCCGAGATCGGCAAAGATTATAAGAAGTAAAGGAATAGTTTTGCTTTTTTAGCAAATGAAAAGGACGAATTAAATTATGAATATTTCGGATACTCAGTTTTTAGGAGTAGATGTTGGAGGAACGCATCTTAAAATTGGATTAGTAGATAAATCTGGCAACTTAAGTCAGTTTTTTAAGGAGAATACCACGTCCTACCGGGATCATGCGGATGGATTTGGGCCAAACTTTGTGCAAGTGATTGGAACTTACCTTGATAAGTTTCCACAGGTACAAAAGGTAGGAATTGGGCTTCCAGGTATGATCAGTAAAGATCGAATGACCCCTCTTGAAATCCCTGCAATTCCAGCTTTGAATAATTATCCTTTGAAAGCTGCGCTCAAGTCTAATTTTCCTGACCATGATTTTTTTCTTGAAAATGACGCTGCTGCGGCAGCAATAGGTGAGTTTCAATTTGGCAAAGGGACTGTTTCTTCCAATTTCCTATTTATCACCATGGGAACAGGAATTGGGAGTGCACTCGTGTTGGATGGACAAGTATTTAAAGGTTCCCGCGGAAATGCCCTTGAAATGGGACACATGCTTTCTAGAGGGAATGCTGGACTAGAAACCTTAATTGGAAGGCAGGGAATATTAAAGGTGATGGCCAATTTAATTGCTGCCTATCCTGAAAAAGCAGGAGAGTTGAGAGGTAAGGAATTGGGTACCCATCTTTTGGTGGACACCGCCAGAGCAGGCAATGAAGTTTCGCTGATGGTATTTAAGGAAGTTGCCGAGATTATCAGCGAATCCATAGTCTCCACGATTCGGGTATTGGATGTTACAGATGTTTATTTTGGAGGTGGTATTGCTGCTGGCTTAGAGTTTATGATGCCAACCATCGAATACAACACCCGTAAATACTTGACACCCTATTATGTCAGGGATCTAAAGTTGAAAAAAGCTACCCTTGAGAATAACGCAGGTACCTTAGGGGCTGCTGCCTTGTGTTTTATGGATTCTGGTCTGTAATCGTCACTTCTGAGACTTTGCTTAAGGCATTCATTCTAAAAAGAATCTTTAGGGGTTCTTTTTTTAGTTCTACTCCATCGCAATCCGAACTGGGCTCAATAAAATAAAAGAAAAAACTTTGGCTCTTATCCACGAGTTCTACCCGGTCGGGTCTCCCAAAAGTTTTGATTACAGCTTGGTTGTCGATTCCTAAAAATTGGTTTTTGATAGACCGAAACTCTTCAACGTCTTGCATGCGCAACCCTTTGCATCCATACCGATCTGATTTCCAGTTTTCTAGATTAATTTTTCCTGCATCTACTGCGAAGCTGCAGGCGTTGAGCCAAACGAATAGCGAAAGTGTTAATACCAAAACTGAATTTTTCATGTAGGGTTAATTTGGATGCTCAAAGATCGCTGGAATTTTTTTAGTGATCCTCTGGATAAGTAGTAAAAATAGAAATCGACTTAAATTGTCACTTTTGAACACAAACAAAGGGCAGAAGGTTTATTCAAATCGGTTATATTGCAGCTTCAATCCTATATTTCATGTATTACAGATTCGGAAAGGTTTTCTATTTCTTCAGCGTGATGGTTTTTCTCTTTGCGCTTTTATATTTCTACGCTGCACTTCCCGAGCAGATTGGTTTTCGCTTGGAAGATCAAGGTGTTTTGCTTCGAGATTATGAGAAAAGCACATTTTTTTATGGCTTTGCACTTGTTTTTTTGGCTCTTAATCTGGTAACAGTTTACACCCCAAAAACTTTAGAAACTAAAACCAATCTGAAATTGCATCGCCTATTTCCGATTGGAGATCCTTTCCGTGACTATATTTTAGCCTGGTTTTATTCTTTTGGGGGCTGGGTCAACTTAAGTTTATCGCTTGCGGCCGTGTTTGTGCATGCCATCAACAATCAGGATATAATGGATGCTTCGGCCTATAACTTTTGGTATTTTTTGATGCCAGTAGTACTTTTTATTTGGGTGGGGGCATTATTTGTATTGCTTTTAAAAAAATTCAAGTCCACAAAAGTGGTAATTAACTAGTTAATGGCAGAAGAAGTAAGCTATACCGAAGACAGTATCCGCTCGCTCGATTGGAGAGAACATATCCGAATGAGACCAGGGATGTATATTGGAAAATTGGGAGATGGAAGTGCGCCAGATGATGGTATTTATGTACTAGTAAAGGAAGTTTTAGATAATTCCATTGATGAGCACATGATGGGGCATGGGCGTACCATTGAGGTAAAAATTTCAGAACATAAAGTTGAGGTGCGAGATTACGGTAGAGGGATACCCCTGGGTAAGGTGATTGATTGTGTTTCTAAAATTAACACAGGAGGGAAATACGACTCTGGGGCTTTTCAAAAATCTGTAGGGCTTAATGGGGTAGGTACCAAGGCAGTAAATGCACTTTCCGATTTTTTCAAAGTGCAATCTTTCCGTGAGGGTGAATGTAAAGTTGCTGAGTTTGAAAAAGGTTTTTTAGTCAAAGACCCTCCTATAGAAAAGTCATCGGATCGAAATGGAACCAAAGTGATATTCTCTCCGGATGCTTCCATTTTTAAGAACTACCACTTTATTCCAGAGTACCTCGAAAACCAGATGTGGAACTATGCCTACCTTAACTCGGGCTTAACTCTCCAATTCAATGGCAAAAAATATTTTTCGGATAAGGGTTTATTTGATCTTTTATCAAATAAGGTGGATGAGGAAAGTATCCGTTACCCGATCATTCACCTGAAAGGGAATGATATTGAGGTTGCCATCACCCATTCCGGAAGTTATGGTGAAGAATATTATTCCTTTGTGAATGGGCAATACACCACGCAAGGGGGAACCCACTTAGCCGCTTTTAGAGAGGCTCTAGTAAAAACGATTCGGGAGTTCTACAAAAAGGACTTTGATTCCTCAGATATCCGTCAATCTGTCGTTGCTGCAATTGCTGTGCGAGTTCAGGAACCTGTTTTTGAATCTCAAACCAAGACAAAATTAGGTTCACAGAGTATCGGCCCTGATGGACCTACGCTACGGACCTTTGTAAATGACTTTATCAAAACAGAGCTGGATAACTACTTGCATAAAAACCCGGGTGCTGCAGATGCTTTATTGAAGCGAATCATGCAATCCGAGCGTGAGCGGAAAGAAATCTCAGGAATCAAGAAGTTGGCAAACGATCGCGCTAAAAAAGCAAATCTGCATAACAAAAAACTTCGGGATTGCCGTGTGCATTACGATGATCCAAAAGCAGATGAGGACTTGAAAAACAAGACCATGCTTTTCATCACAGAAGGGGATTCTGCTTCAGGTTCCATTACTAAAAGTCGTGATGTGCAGACCCAAGCGGTATTTTCACTTCGCGGGAAGCCATTGAATTGTTTTGGGATGACCAAAAAAGTGGTCTATGAAAACGAGGAGTTTAACCTACTTCAGCATGCACTCAACATTGAAGACGGGATTGAAAGCTTGCGTTACCGAAAGATTGTAATCGCAACAGATGCCGATGTTGACGGGATGCACATTAGGTTATTAATTATGACCTATTTCTTGCAATTTTTCCCTGATCTCGTTAAAAACGGGCACCTATTCATATTGGATACCCCATTATTCCGTGTGAGAAACAAGAAGGAGACGATTTATTGTTACTCGGATGAGGAGCGGCAGCGTGCCATCCATAAGTTGGGAAATAAGCCTGAAATCACCCGATTTAAGGGATTGGGTGAAATTTCTCCAGAGGAGTTTGGAACCTTCATTGGTGAAGACATAAGACTAGATCCTATTTTACTTACCAAGGATACCAAGATTATTGACTTGCTCACGTTCTATATGGGCAAAAATACTCCAGACCGACAGGTCTTTATTATTGATAATTTGCGAGTGGAGAAAGATTTGGCTCTTGACGACCCCAAACTTGAAGAAGAAGAAGTGGATGCTGAAGTAGATTCTTAAGTACCCTAGTTTATTCCAGTTTTCATCCCCTTTTTAACCCGAGAAATATTTACATGAGTGACGATACGCCCCTTTCTGAAAGTTCTGATAGCAGCTTACATGGTTCTTTACCGATCACTGGTATGTACAAGGACTGGTTTCTTGAATATGCCTCTTATGTGATTTTGGAGCGAGCGGTTCCTGCCATAGAAGATGGATTGAAGCCGGTGCAACGCCGAATTCTTCATGCGATGAAGGAGATGGATGATGGTAGATTCAATAAGGTAGCCAACATCATTGGTCAATCCATGCAGTATCATCCCCATGGCGATGCCTCGATTGGCGATGCAATCGTCAATATGGGACAAAAAGACCTGTTGATCGAGACCCAGGGTAACTGGGGAGATGTTCGTACTGGGGACGGAGCTGCTGCTGCTAGATACATTGAAGCTCGACTTTCTAAGTTTGCTTTGGATGTGGTCTTTAACCCACAAACCACCGACTGGCAGCTTTCTTACGATGGGAGAAAAAGGGAACCCGTAACGCTACCTGTTAAATTTCCTTTGCTTTTGGCTCAAGGAGTGGAAGGAATTGCCGTTGGCTTGTCTACTAAGATTCTCCCTCACAATTTCAGAGAACTGGTAGAGGCGTCCATTGAGCTGCTGAAGGGGAATTCTCCACAGGTACTTCCTGACTTCCTCACGGGAGGTTTGGCAGATTTTTCTGATTACCAAGAGGGGCTTCGAGGTGGAAAGATAAAGGTTAGAGCTAGAATTGAAGAGGATGCAAATAAAACGTTATTAATCAAGGAAATACCTTTTGGAACAACTACAGATTCATTGATTGATTCTATTCTAAAAGCGAACGAAAAGGGGAAGATAAAGATTAAAAAGGTGGTAGATAATACCGCTAAGGATTTGGAAATTCAGATTCAATTGGCACCAGGAGTTTCCCCTGATGTAACGATAGATGCCTTGTATGCTTTCACGGACTGTGAGGTTTCCATATCGCCAAATGCTTGCGTGATTATTGAGGAGAAGCCTGTTTTCTTGACCGTCAATCAGATTTTAAAGTACAATACCATCCAAACCAAAGAATTGCTTCGAAAGGAGCTTGAAATACGAAAAGGGGAGCTTTTAGAAAAGCTATTATTTTCTTCTTTGGAAAAGATCTTCATTGAAAACCGCATTTACCGTGACATCGAAGAATGCACCACTTGGGAGGCAGTATTAGAAGCTATAGATCGGGGCTTAGACCCCTATAAACCTGATTTTTATCGAACAATTGTTCAGGAAGATTTGGTTCGTTTGACCGAAATAAAAATCAAACGCATCTCCAAATTTGACACCTTCAAGGCTGATGAGTTGATGAAGCGACTTCAGGATGAGCTGAAAGAGGTCAATTACAACTTAAAGCACCTCACTGATTTTGCGATTGCATACTATCAAAACCTGCTTGATAAGTATGGTAAAGGGAGGGAACGTAAAACAGAGATTCGAGCATTTGACACTATTCAGGCAGCCGTAGTGGCAGCAAATAATGCCAAGCTGTATGTGAACCGAGTGGATGGTTTTGTAGGCTACGGACTCAAAAAAGACGAATATATCTGTGAATGTTCGGATCTAGACGACATCATTGCCATTCGCAGAGATGGCAAGCTAGTAGTTTCGAAAATTCAGGAAAAGCTCTTCATGGGCAAAGACATTGTCTTTGTCGGTGTCTTTCGAAAGAATGACGAACGGATGACTTATAATTTCATTTATCTGGAAGGAGTATCTGGAAGGGCTATGGTCAAGAGATTTCAAGTTGGTGGTGTGACTCGTGACAAAGAATATGAGCTTACAAAAGGAACGAAGGGATCAAAATTACTCTACCTCACTGTCAACCCTAATGGAGAAGCTGAAGTGGTGACAGTCTACTTAACTCAAGGAGCAAAAGCAAGGGTGAAAGTATTTGATTTTGATTTCGCAGAGATGGAAATCAAAGGACGTGCGGCAGGAGGTAATATCCTAACTCGATATCCTGTTCGTAAGGTACAATTCAAGATGGAAGGTAAATCCACCTTGGGCGGTCTCAATATCTATTTCGATGCTTCAGTAGGTCGACTAAATACCGATTCTCGAGGCAGACAAATTGGTAACTTTTTGGGTGATGATAAAATTCTAGTTTGCTACAAAAATGGAGATTACGAATTGACCAGTTTTGAGTTGACCAATCGATACGAGGCTACCGAAGTACTTTTAATTCAAAAATTTGATTCTCAAAAAATAATTGGTGCAGTTTACTACGATGGAGCATCGAAAAGTTTCTTTGTGAAGCGATTTACAATCGAAACGACTACGCTCAATAAGCGGTTTAACTTTATTTCAGACAATAAACAATCCTACCTTAAGCTAGTAACCACAGATGCCCAAGCACAGGTTTCGGTGACTTTTAGTAAAGGGAAGGTGGAAGAACAAATGGATTACGACCTGGAAATGTTGATTGATGTGAAGGGTTGGAAGGCACTAGGAAACAGATTGAGTGCAAATGAGGTAAAAGAGCTGAAATTAATTGAGTCCCAACAGGCGATTGAGATGGACACTGCCGTAGGTGAGGAGCAGGAAGAGGAGAGTTCTAATGAGGAACCAATTACGGACTTGACGGATGATTTGGAAGTAGGAAGTACCCTTTCCTTAACACCAAAGAAATCGGAGGATGAGCAGCTTGGGCTATTTTAATTAAGTCATTGCATTGGCAAGGAGCACGAAGGCATCAGTGAATAAGTAAAATCCAAAGTGGATGGGTTAGTGCATATTCCGATGAGAGGCTTCACGGAAAGTTTTACTATTTCGGTATCGGTCTACATATTTCGGAGCAGGAGAGGAGTGAGCTAAGATTGAAGTGGTACAAGGATATTGTCCCCCATCCCGATATACATGAGAAACATTTCCGCAGCCAAACTCAAAAATCTGAAAATTGAGCGGCTTGGCTTCTTCATTTAGAAAATAAACCTTAGCTTGGGATTAGGTATTTCAACTTCATCCCATGCGAAAAGGACTTTTAATTTTTTCAGTAGTCGTACTTATTCTGTTGGTAGCTGTTCTTGGTTATTCAGCCTACCAATTTAGAGATCGACATTCAGGCTATCAAACAGATCTTTCTTTATACGCACCTGCAGCTACTGTTCATGCGGGATTTTCTAAAGTTGATCTGACACCTACCGGTTTTGAAACTTGGGAAGATGTGGATGGAGATTCAAAATATGATCCTGAAAAAGGAGATCGTTTTGTAGATGCCAATGGGAACGGAAAGTTTGATGCGATTTGGTTGGCAGGGTTTCACAATTCCAGGCCTGCGCAAAGTGTTTTGGATAAGCTTTGGGCTAGAGCAATGGTGCTTGAATCAGGGGATGTTTCCTTGGCACTTTGCGTAATTGACATGATTGGTTTTGGCAATGATGACGTGATTGCAACTCGGAAGTTAATTCAAGAAAAGTATCCAGAACTAGATTATGTGGTGATTTCCAGTACTCATGTGCATTCCTCTCCAGATTTGATAGGAATGTGGGGTCCATCTGAGTTTGTACGTGGGGTCAATAATGACTACATGAAGCAAGTTCAGGAAGGAATTGCAGCAGCAGTAGGAGAGGCCTATACTTCCAGAAAGCCGGCACATTTTAAATTTGCTCAAGAACCAGAGCGACTTGCAGAATTTGTTGGGGATACCCGTCCTCCATTCATTTTTGATGCAGGCTTGCAGTTGATGCAGGTGCTGGATGCTCAAACTGGTGCTACGCTTGGAACAGTCATGAATTGGGGAAATCATCCCGAAACCCTTTGGTTGGAAAATATTCAAATCAGTTCTGATTTTGCAGATCCTTGGAGAAATTTTGTAGAAGATGGGATTCCCGTAGCTGATACCTTGGCCGAGCCTGGAGTAGGCGGTGTGGCTATTTTTCTAAATGGAGCAATAGGAGGATTGATGACTACAGCACCTGATCTTACAGTTGTAGACCCTTATACGGGTGTTTCTTACCAGCGACAAGCACCAGATAAACTTCTCGCGCAAGGGAAGGCCTTGGCAAAAATAACTTTAGAGACCCTACGTGACACCAGCTTGGTTATTCATTCTTCTTTAGATCTAGGAATTAGGGCCAAATCTATTGCCCTTCAGATGGACAACTCGCTTTTTCAGCTGGCAGCTTTTGTAGGAATTTTTAACCGGGGCTTTGTGGGATGGAAAAAAATTAGATCTGAAGTTTCTACTTGGAAATTGGGGCCAGCGACCTTTGTTCATGTACCAGGAGAACTCTATCCAGAAATTCTTAATGGAGGTATTGAATCTCCAGCAGGTGCAGATTTTAAACTTTCTCCTGTAGAAGTTCCGGCCTTAAAAGAAAAGATTCCTGGCCAGTACCGGTTTTTTTCGGGGATGTCCAATGACATGATTGGCTACATCGTGCCCAAGAGTCAATGGGATGTAAAACCTCCATTTACTTACGACTACAAGGAGCGTCCTTACGGTGAAATTAATTCCCTAGGTCCTGAAACAGCCCCAAAAATACACGCAGAAGTATTGGGAATTTTAGGAGATCTTGAAAAATTAAAGCGCTAAAAAAAATCCGGAGTGCTTTTTAGTTGTACTAACTAGCGCTCCGGAGTGAATTTGGTTTTATGATTCGTGAATTAGAATTTTTTCAATTTTAACTCCTGCGCGAATTGTATCGATTACATCTAATCCTTCAATGACTTTACCGAAGCAGGTGTGATTTCTGTCCAAATGTGCTGTATTTGCTCTGCTATGGCAGATGAAAAACTGAGATCCCCCTGTATTTCTTCCTGCATGTGCCATTGAAAGAACTCCGCGGTCATGGTATTGGTTTTCGCCATCTAATTCACATTGGATTTTGTACCCAGGACCTCCTGTACCAGTTCCGGTAGGACAGCCTCCCTGAATAACAAAATTAGGGATTACTCGGTGGAAGGTAAGTCCATCGTAAAAGCCCTTATTTGATAGGTCAATAAAGTTTTGGACCGTGATAGGAGCGTCTTTTTCATAAAACTCTACCTTCATGGTTCCATTTTCAGTTATTATTTCAGCTGTTTTCATGGCTTTGAATGATTAATATTTAAATCGTATTGCGATGCAAAAATAGAGGTTGCTCCGGCTTTTTGGTGGTTTTATTCGAAAAAGAGTAAAAATTAAGTCTGAGTGAAATGTTTTTGGCCACATAGTCAAGACTTCTCCGGCAGTAAGTAAGAAAAGTCTTTATATTTCTCCCTGGGCTGGTGGTATAATTTGGTCCTGTTTTTTTAAATATTGATTGGATTGCACTAGATTCTTTATGTACAACTGCCAAAAAAGTTTATCATTGTAGCATAATTTCACCTCGTCAACCCAAAACATCCTTGGAAAAAGCACTTAACTCAGAATTTGCAGGCCCTACTGCTTTTGGTCATCCTAAAGGACTCATGACCTTATTCTTCACTGAAATGTGGGAGCGATTTAGTTATTATGGCATGCGTGCCTTGCTGATTATATTCATGACCAAGACTATTGTAGATGGAGGACTTGGATTTGATGATCCTACGGCTGGAGCTGTCTATGGTTTGTATACTATGGGCGTCTATTTATTGGCCTTACCGGGTGGATGGCTAGCTGACCGTTTATTCGGCTTGAAAAAATCAGTGTGGTATGGTGGGATAATTATTGCTTTAGGGCACTTTATGTTGGCCCTACCTGGTATTGAAGGTTGGATTTCTGGTGGTGCAGAAGCAAAATCAACCTTGAGTACCTTGGATACCACTTCTTTTTTCCTAGGTCTCCTGTTGATTGTGCTTGGTACGGGTTTATTAAAGCCAAATATCAGTTCTATAGTAGGTCAACTCTATCCTGCTGGTAGTTCCAAGCGAGATGCAGGCTTTTCTATTTTTTACATGGGAATCAATATAGGTGGGTTTATAGCGCCTTTAGCCTGTGCTACAGTAGCAGAATACGACATACACCTCGGGTTTGGATTGGCTGGTTTAGGAATGATCTTCGGTTTGATTCAATACAAGCTTACGGGTAAGGCTCTTGATGGCTACGGGGAACTGCCAGTAGTGGTAACTCCAGCAGAGAAAGCTGCTCAAACGAAATTGAAATCCTTAACCTCTGTTATTGGATTGGTAGGGATAGTTGTTATAGGCTTGTTGTTCACAGGCGTAGTACCGATTGATGTTGAGGCTATCGCCAAATCCTCTGGTACCGTCATTGCAATTGTAGCAGCTGGTTATTTAGGCTACGTAATTGCTTTTGGTGGACTCAGCAAAGGGGATAAGAATAAGGTGGGCGTTATTGCCGTTTTATTCTTTTTCTCAGCCATGTTTTGGTCGGGATTTGAGCAGGCTGGCTCTACACTCAATTTATTTGCTGAGCGCTTTATGGATCGTACTATATTAGGCTGGGAGATTCCTACAGGATACTTTCAATCCATCAATTCCTTATTTATCATCATCTTCGCCCCATTTTTTGCTGCTCTTTGGGTGTGGTTGGGTAGAAAAAACTTGGAACCTAGTTCTCCTCTCAAATTCACCTTTGGTCTTGCAATGTTGGGGGTAGGGTTTTTTGTGATGTATTTCGCAACCAAGATTGCCGCTTCAGGTGAGTTGGCAGCTCCTAGTTGGTTGATCATCACCTTCTTGCTTCACACCTTTGGTGAGTTGAGTTTGTCCCCTGTAGGTCTTTCTCTTGTTACCAAACTTTCCCCCAAGGGTTATGGAGGTCAAATGATGGGCATTTGGTTTCTTTCTGTAGCGTTGGGCAACTTGTTTGCTGGATTGATTGCAGGGGAGGCGAGTGGGGGCTCTGAGGAAGGCCTTGCTGCTATGCCGGACCAATTCATGCTCATTGTGTATACCGTGATGGGATCTGCTTTGGTCTTATTTCTTTTGAAGCCTATTCTCAAGAAAATGATGGGCGAAGTGAATTGATGGAAATTTAGATGGTAGAGAAAAGTACCAAGTACAAAGAACCAAGTACGAAGTACCAAGTATGGAGTAGGATTCTAATATTTAAGGTACTTCGTACGCCGTTCAATTAAATCACATCTCTTGTTTCTTGATACTAGCGACTAGATACTTTTTTAATGCCGAAGTGGGGAAAAGTACAAAGTACCAAGTATGGACTAGAATTCTTTTCCCGTCTTGATACTTAGTACTTCGGACATTGTACTTGGTACTTCGTACAATTAAATCTCGGCTCTTGCTTCTAAGTCTACTTGGTACATTGCCTGCCTGCCGCAGGCAGGTACTTCGTACTTTGTACAAAAAAAAGGGCTGCTCGTAAGAGCAGCCCTTTTTTATAAAGTGGATTCGATTAGTTCAAGAACTCATCAAAAGTCAAGCTCACATAGTACATGGAACCTACAGTTGGGTTACCCCATGCTTGTCTGTATCCTGTGCTATTGAATAGGTTAGATCCACCGATTTTTAAGATAGACTTTAGCGCCTTCATTTTCACGCTCACTTGCGCATCGAAAGTTCCGAATGCTGGCATCACAGAAAGTTGCTGTGAAGACACTGTAGGAGCTACGAAAGACGACTGCCAAACAAATTCACCCTGCCATCTGTAAGACATAGCGAATCCAATGTTCTTCACAATCTCACGGTTAGCGAAGTTCGCCACATATCTGTACTCAGGAGTGTTGAAAGAAGGCTGGAAGCCAGTTACTGTCAACTTCTCAAGGTCCTGAAGTGTGTTGTAAGATACGTTACCACCGATTGTGTAGTTTTTAGGCAAACGGTAATCTGCTCCCAATGCCCAACCCCAAGATTTGATGGTCTCAGTTCTGTTAGTTGGCAAGGAGTAGATGTTTCTTGTATTTGCGTTCAATAGGTTAAGACCCAAAGTTGAAGCTAGGCTAGTAGCCACATAGTTCTTATCCTGTACCAATACTTGGCCACCGATGAAGTTTTCAAAACTATTGAAATAGGCATAAGCATCAATCAACAATTTGTTACCAAACAAACCTTTGTAACCCAATTCATAAGATCTAACGGTTTCAGGTTTGAATTCGCTAGGCTTGAAAGCTACTAGCTTATCCTTGGCAGCAGCAGCAGCATTTGCAGGCACCAATTGTGCAGCAATCACAGGAACGATGCTAGGAACCAATGCTGCAATGGCTGCAGGTGCCTGAGCAGCAGGGATTAATCCTGCTAAGACTTGCTGAGTAATGATTGAAGTAGCCTGAGTAATTGCCAACTGTGTAGCCTGTGCTATAGTAGCTTGGAACACAGGTGAAGAGGGCTGAGTACCTGCCAAAACTGCGCCACCAAAGCTGGTAACCGTAGCAAGTGAATACACTGGATTGCCAGAGAAGTTGTACTTACTTCTGAAAAGTGGTAGTCCACCAATCAATCTTGCTTGAGGAGTTACAAGGTCAATGTATTGATCTTGTGTCGTTGGCAAACGGAAACCAGTCTGGTAGGAAGCTCTGAAGTTATGAGTTCCTGCAGTATAAACACCCGAAATACGTGGGGACAACTGTCCTTTGAAGTTTTCGTTTTTGTCATAACGTGCAGAAGCAGTCAATCTGAACTTGTCATTGAACATAGACTTCGCACCTTGTGCATAAGCGCCATGCTCTTTGATCGTAAATTCATCTCCATTTTCGTCAGTCGTGAAAATAGTTTTGTCAGAGTTTAGTTGGTAAGTTCTGAAGTTAGCACCTACAACGAAATCAGCCCATTTGATGTTTGTAAACTGGTAAGAACCTTCTACGTGGTACAAGTTGGTTTTATCCACAAACTTAGCACCTACACCTTGCGCATTTCCTGGGATAGGACGGCCAGTTACAGCTGTTCTAGCAGCATCAAATCCAGCAGTTCCAGGTAGTAATCGACCCTGATCAGCAAATGCTCTTGCAGCATCGTGCGCCAAAGCATTGTCTAGGCCTCTACCTCTAGCTTGTGCAAAAGCTCCTACATATTGAGGGAACCAAGTACTGCTAGGCTTCCAAGCTTCGTTGATACCTTGTGCAGCAATACCAGCTGCAAAAGCATCACCAGAACGCTCCTGAGTGGTATATCCTCTCAAGAACCAGTTCGCACCTTTCAATTCTGCCTTGTATTGACCTAACCTGAAGTTGGCAATGGAGTATCGGTCAGCACCGGTATAAACCGTGGTACCAAAACCATAGTTTCCTTGAATGATAGCTTCGATGCGATCATTGATACGGTAGTGAATTGCCGCATTTAATTTCAAAGACTTGGTGCCATAATCTGCTATATCAGATTCTCTGTATCCTGTTCTGGATACGAAAGTCTGTGGGATAAGTGGCAGAACAGCAGCAGGTAGCGCACCTGCAGTAACCATGCTTTGAGCAATGGAGTTCATATTCACGTTTGTCTCATCACCATAGATATTCACACCATTGTAACCAGGATTAGTAATTCTATCGCCCTTGTTGATTCGAGAAGCGTTTAACAAAGATTGATCACGGAAATCATTTGCCTGCCAGTCATCTGCCTGTAAGTAAGTCATGTTTACTTTGAAAGCCAACTTATCGTTGATGGCTTTGGCATAACGCATGCTAAAGTCATAAAATCCAGTTGCTGGATTAGTTCTATCTTTTTGGTCCATTATACCAGTTCTTACATTGGCAGAAAAACCTTGGTATTGGAATGGATTTTTTGAATTCATCAACAAAATACCATTGATTGCGTTTGGTCCATACAATGCAGAAGCTGCACCAGGAAGCAATTCAACGCTTTCCAAATCCAATTCAGAGATACCTACAATGTTACCAACTGAGAAGTTTAGACCAGGAGCTTGGTTGTCCATTCCATCGATTAGTTGAACCGTTCTCACGTTACCGTTGGCATTGAAACCTCTGGTGTTGAACGATTTGAAAGTCAAGGATTGAGTGCTCATTTCTACCCCTTTCATGTTGTTGAGGGCATCGTAGAAACTTGCCTGAGGAACATCTCTAATAGCGATGATATCCATCTTTTCTACAGAAACTGGAGATCTAAGAATGCTTTCCTCTACTCTTGATGCAGACACTACTACTTCTTGACCTAAGATGGTCACTTCAGCAAGTTCTACAGCCAAGTTGGAAACTCCTCCTGTGACCTCCACTTCTTTAGATCCGAACCCAACCATGGAAAACACCAAGGTGAAGGGAGGAGCTTGATTTACATTAAGAGTAAATTTGCCGGATAGGTCAGTAATGGTTCCAATTACTTTTCCTTTCACGAGGATGTTTACCCCTACCAAAGTTTCCTTTGTGTCAGCATCCGTGACTGTACCGGAGATGGTAGTCTGAGCTAGTGCAATGGTAGTTCCCAAAGAAAGGAACAATGCCATGGAGAGCACTGAACTCCAGATTTTTCTGGTAAAATTTTTCATAGGCTAATTTTGTAAAATAGTTAAGATGGTTTTAGAATTAAGGTGAATCCAATTCAATTACTCGAAATTTATAGTAAAAAGGTAATTTTCTATCGTTTTCTACTAAAAAAAACAGAACCGAAAAAATACTTGTTTTAAATAATCTTCAAAAAAAATTAGATAATTTACAAAAACTATATTTTATGATCATATAATTAAATAATTATCAATTTTTTTTTAAAAAATTAATAAATCAATAATTTCAAATTCGAATTAAAAATGATTAATTAAAGGGGAGAAAGAGTATCTATTTCCTAGATCAGGCCTTTATAGACTTTTTTTATTTTCCTCATTCACGTGCTTTACTAATCTGTCACATAGGTCTTTGATTTCTTCTGACATGTACTCATCGCTAGTACTATTTAAAATGGTTTGCGCCATTCCTCCTAGAATATCGATGTAAAATCGCTTCATCTCTACCACAGACATCTCATCTGTCCACAGATCAATTCGGAGGGTGGAATGATTCAAATTGTCCCAAACATTTAAACTGATACTTTTGGTGGCTTCT
>Ga0209443_1000455_pt1 | contig 27547 bp, 12 predicted proteins | sample LauGreBMM110DCMD_2_FD_187571 | JGI IMG/M metagenome (GOLD analysis project Ga0209443, IMG submission 187571) | Freshwater lake microbial communities from Lake Michigan, USA - Su13.BD.MM110.DCMD (SPAdes) (version 2) | ecosystem: Environmental > Aquatic > Freshwater > Lake | place: Lake Michigan... | reverse complement strand
TAAAGCTGCTACAACACCCACTTTCCCTGCGCCATCGATAAACAATTTACCATAAGCAGTCCCGACGCCCAACCCATAAGAAGCATTAGCAGCTGGTTGGAAATGCACCTCAGAGGCACTGTCTAATGTCCCAAAAGTAGGTGAATAATAAACTGCAGGAGGACCTACGATTGCAGGTGTTGCAACTTGCCATAAAACAGAACCATTAGCAGCTGCATCGATTGTTCCTGTTATTGGGAAAGTATCGGCAACGATCAAGGTCACTGCGGAACCGGTACCTACAATTACTTTAGAATTTGAACCTAATGTCCAAGCAGCATCAGTAGTTGCATTACCGTTAGCAATCACAAAATGAGTATAGGTGGCCGTCACGGCGGATGGATTTGCACCCGTACCATTGGCATTGGCTCCCCAACTTGATGCAGCGGATAACGCACCAATACCATTGTAATAAAATAACTTTGTTGAACTTCCTGAAAGAGAAATATTAGGTAAAGTATTTGCTCCGGCTGAAGCTATGGTCACCGTGGCGGTTTTTGCACCACCCACCAAGTTTGCTTTCAATCGAACATAGAGGGTTGTAGCAGCAACTGTTGGTGCTGTTAAAGTAATGCTTGAAACCCCGGCAGTGGCAAAATTATCTTGCGACAACTCAAAATCAGTCGATGCGGTACTTACCACTAAATTATTGGTTAATTTAGAACCTGAAACCAAAAACGATTGCGAAGCGGATGGTCCTACTCCTGCATAGTTGAATCCGGTCAAGGTTTCTATTGAAGAAGTGATAGTTGGATCATTAGAAACCACTGCAGTTGCTTTAATTTCAGTAGCATAATTGAATGCTTTATCGACCGTATATATTTTATAATAATCAGTAGCGCCAGCTCCGGCAACAGCATCCGTAAAAGAAGTACCCGTACCAGTATATACAACAGTTCCAACTAAAGAACTCGTTCCATTGGTTATGGTATTCCCAACGGCATAAATACCGTTGGCATTAGGATCATTATCAGGGTTAGGATTTGTCGCATAACGAACGACCATATATCCTCCGCCATCAATATCTGATGATGCTGTCCAACTTACAGTAGTACCGCTTACTGTACCACCGCTTGCCGCAAGAGGTGCTGTAACATCTGCTGCTGTACCCGCATACACCACAACGTCATCCACAAGAAAACTTCCAACAACTCTTACACGCCCAATACCGACGTATGATGTAATTTCAGATGTTGCAGCTGAAGTAGCTATTTGAGTATACTTTGTCCAAGTTGTAACATTTGTTCCTATTGCCTGCATACTCGCTACATAATTAGCACCGGTAGGACCCACTCCGGCTGGGATTTGAGGAAGAGTAGAGTTTTTTATCCAATACTGAACAACATAAGTGCCTAGGGTTGGATCAGGCCATCCTGAAGCAGCTGTAGGACTCTGAAGTACTCTAGTAAATGTAGTAGTTGCATCAACTCCAGTTGCATATTTGCTACCTGTTCTTGCCACTGCTGGATCAGAATTAATAGTTGAATCACCTGAACCTGTTTGAGCTGTCCATACACTTGAACTTGCTACACCTGTAACCTCGGTAGCATCAAAAGTAATTTTCGGCACAATACCGGCAGTTTGCCCTTCAAACCCACCGTCCATATACGGAAAGGACCCAATAGTTTGTACCTGCCCCCAACTTGAGTTGGCGCAACATAGCATCAAACACAGACTGTAAAATAGCTGCGTTACTATATTTTGAGAAAGTAAATTGTTTTTCATAAATATTTGTTTTTGTATTTTAATTTGTAAATTTAGGCGAAAAGCCCAAATTAGTCTTGGCTAAAAAGTGTCATACATAAGGCCAATTTGTTTCAATTGTAATTTAAATCAATAAGCTAGTATTTATACAACGAGTATAATTTATTGCAAAACACTAAAAACCAAACCCATCAATCGAGCCATTGTAAATGAAAAAAAGGACTGCAACATACTTTTTAAAAATCTAAAATATTCATATCAAATCGGTTTAGATTTTGAAGATCCAAAATCTGAAAATGCAATCAAAAAAAGGCTGTCCTTTCGGCCAGCCCCTCTACAAAAAAATAATTATTATGAAATTATTGCTTAACCAATCGAAGTGTTTTCACTTTTGTTCCTTGGTTTACAATAACATTGTAAACACCCGATGCATAGTTTTTCCCTATTTCAACTGAAGTTGATTTCACCTGACGGTTTTCAATCCTACGTCCAGATATATCATACACCTGAACATTTGTAACTCCTTTGCTTGATGATTGTATAGCTATATTGAACGCATCTGAAGATGGGTTTGGATAGGCCACTACGACGAACTTGTCAGCTACAACTGGCGCCAACTCTTTAAAAACATCAAATAAAGAATCACAACTAGCCAGTTTTACCAAAATCAAAGATTTAGCAGTTGCACAAGGTCCTGAACCATTTACTGATTTAACAGTTAATTTATTATCAGATGTCAAAAATGCAGTTGTTCCGTCGTAAATAACTTTAAAAGTCAAATCAGATGTCGTTAATACATTTGTTGCATTTAAAGGATTACTATCAGAACTAACAACAGATCCAACCGGAGCTGTAATTAAATACTTAGTGGCACCAGCCGGAGCTGTAATGGTATAACTAAATCCTGCACCTCTATTACAAACTTTAAGTGAACCACTAACAGTAGCCACTACTGTCGGTAACGCTCTGGTTAAAGGCAACAATTTAGTAGCCGAAGTACCCGCGCCGTTTACAGCATACACATTGATAGGTAATGAAAGTATTCCACTAGGAGTACTTATATTTTTAAAATTAATATCAATTGTAGGCGTACTGCTTATGATAGTTAATCCGTCTTCACTCTTTGAGACACCAGTTGAAGTGCATAAAACTCCAGCAGGTAAAACCCATCTGTATTTAGTGGCTTCCAATCCTTGCGCAGGAGCAGTAAGAGGGGCAGTGGCAGTACCATATCCCGCTGTCAATGTAAAGGTTTTGTCAACTCCCATATAAGGACCTACTTTAGTAATTACACCTGTACTTGCACTAGAAAGCGTCAATGTAGTTAATGCTGTTGGTTTTGCTCTTAAAAAAGAGAACGATTTCTTAGCTGAACTTCCTACACCGTTTACAGCATATACCTCGATCGGTAATGGAGTTATACTTGGGGTAATAACATCTTTAAAATTAATATCAATGGTAGACGTACTGCTTACGATAGTACTTATACCAGTTTCTTGGTCTATACTTATAGAGGTTACAGTTGAATTACAAATAACATCTTTAGGTAAAACCCATCTGTATGAAGTTGGTGTTAATCCTTGTACAGGGGAAGTTTTATAACCCGCTGCTAATGTAAAGGTTTTGTCAACTCCCATATAAGGACCCACTTTAGTAATTAGACCTGTACTTGCACTAGAAAGCGTCAATGTAGTTAATACTGTTGGTTTTGCTCTGGATAAACTTATCGTTTTAGCAGTAGCCGAAGTACAACCTGAAGCATTAATTGATTTAACAGAAAGAACTAAAGGTGTAGCTTCACCTGTACCAGTAAACTTAACATAGCTATAATTATCTATAGTATTAGTTGTTAATCCGTCAACTCTAACTGCCCCATAAGGCAATGTCCATTTATAGGTTGCTGCCCCTGTAGCTGTAGCTGTTAATTTAAGTTCCGTTTCAGTTCCCCCATAAGAACCTATTGTAGTCACTGCAGTTGTACCATAAGTAAGCACTAAAGCCGATGGAGGAGGCGGTAAAGCTTTCACTACCAAAAATACGCGAACTCTATCACTTTCACCGCTAAGTTTAGGTTCAGTCAAGTAGTACGCTTTTGGTGTCTCACTTGTTACTAAAACAGCATCGGTTGTGCCTGATAATACTATGAAAGAGCCCCCTGTTGCAGCAGCATATATTTTTACACCAGAACTGCCATTGATAGTAGCGGCAGCAACCAGACCAGAAACTTTTGTTCCTGCACATAAAGTGTATGTTGAATCGGCTGTTGGAAGTAAAGTGCTAATTGTTACCGTTACTGTCGATGTATCACTTCCTGTGCAAGGAGTGGTAGTGTTTACTGTATACGTATATACACCTACAAAACCTGATAAAGGTCTAGACCATGATCCACCAGTATCTGCACCTGTTAAAGCAGCAAATAGAGCTGCATCAGAAGGGGAGCTAGTTAGACTTAGTGATCCGCTAGTTCCTGCATTAGGAACCGCTTGTTCTGTTACAGTTACAGTAGCTGTGTTAGGAATTGTACAAGGAGAAGTCGCTGCTTGTGTATAGGTATATGTTCCTGCTCCGCCCGATGTAGCGGACCATGATCCGCCTATTGCTTTTGTTCCGCCTAAAGCTGCATATAATGAGGATTCGTTTACACTCGCACCCGCACAAATTACTAAATTTGCGCTTGTTCCTGCACTTGCTGGCGCTGCTTGCTCTGTTACTGTTATAGTAGCAGTATTGTTAATTGTACAAGGAGAAGTCGCTGCTTGTGTATAGGTATATGTTCCTGCTCCGCCTATTGTAGCTGACCATGTTCCGCCTATTGCTTTTGTTCCGCCTAAAGCTGCATATAATGAGGATGCGTTTACGCTCGTACCCGCACAGATTACTAAATTTGCGCTTGTTCCTGCACTTGCTGGCGCTGCTTGTTCTGTAACTGTTATAGTAGCAGTATTGTTAACTGTACAAGGAGAAGTCGCCGCTTGTGTATAGGTATATGTTCCTGCTCCGCCCGATGTGGCTGACCAAGTTCCACCTGTTGCTTTTGTTCCGCCTAAAGCTTCATACAATGAGGATGCGCTTACGCTCGTACCTGCACAAATTACTAAACTTCCGCTGGTTCCTGCACTTGCCGGTGCTGGCGTAACGGTCAAGTTCAACGTAGCTGTATTACAACCTGCTGTATCAGTAAGTCCCGTTTGAGCTGTAGTATACACTACTCCAGTTGCTGGCCAGGTATAAGAACCTCCCGCGCAGATAGAAGTAGTAACACTTCCATTAGTAGTTAGACCGTTTACCGTTACTGTTGTAGCCGCCGAAGTCGAACTTCCTCCTGCACTCGTTAAGGTAACTGTATAATTCCCTGATGCTGTAACTACAATACTTTGCGTTGTGGCTCCCGTTGACCATAAATAAGTCCGTCCAGACCCTGTGTTGGCCGATAAAGTAACATTACCACCCGAACAGAAAGTCGTGACGCCTAAGGCAGTGATTGTTGCAGGCGGTTCAATATTGGCTGTAATACCTGTTGGTTGAAAGAGTGAGTAATTCGCTGATGCGCTACCACTAATACTGTAACCACTAATGGTTATCGGTATTGCCACTCCGGCAGTAGCGGTATCAAAATTAGCAGAAACACTTGAACTATTTAAAGTGACATTAGTTGCATCGGATACAAAAACACCAGATAATGAACCCAAGGAACTTAAAGTGGCTGTGGTATTTTCACCCTGAAATTTATTATTGGCAACAACACCAGTAACCATTAAGGAGGCTTGCGTTATTGCACCTTCGGCAGTACCACTTGCTAAACTATAATTGACTGCTTTGCCTCCATTAATGCCATCCACTAATGTGTAGGTTATTGTCGCTAATTTAGCAGTTCCTACATTAGCATTTGTATAAAGACCTGTTGCCGTGACGCTAACTGTTTCTGTACCCACAAAACCCGACAAGGTTCCCAGTGAAACAAGCCCTGAAGCAGGGAGTGAATTATATACTTTTGATGCAATGCTTGGTGTCGTTATTGACAAGGGTTTTTTATTAACAACCAGCGTTTGAGAAACTGGCATGGTCGGGGCGTATTCAACATTACCCCCCTGCGAAGCAGTGATAGTGGCTGAGCCGAACCCAACAACTGTAATGGTACTTCCTGATGTAGTGGCCACTAAGGTATTACTACTACTGTAAGTTACCGCTAACCCCGATGAAGCGGTAGCTCCGGGAAGAACTGCATCTCCATAATTAACTGCTGAAAGCGCTCCAAAAGTAATGGTTTGAGGAGTTCTATATTCCGGCAATACTGCATTTGATGTTCCACTTGCAGCACTTAAACCTGCCACATTAGCTGCCTTTACAGTAAAAGTATAAGTATTTCCATCAGATAATCCATTTACCGTAATGCTACCACTTCCTGCCTGAGTTAATGTTCCGGTGATTCCACCGGGAGAAGATGTTGCGACATAAGAGGTAATTGGCGATCCTCCATTATACGCAGGAGCCGTAAACGAAATTGTAGCCTGTCCATTGATGCCGGTTAATACTGCAGTGCCAATAGTAGGGGTATCTGGCACTGTATAAGGTGTTACTGCATTTGATGTTGAACTTTCGGGACTTGATCCTATACTATTTGTTGCCCTTACGGTAAAAGTATAAGACGTTCCAATGGTCAATCCATTTACTATTATGGAACCACTTCCTGCCTGACTTATTGTTGCGGTAATTCCTCCAGGAGAGGATGTTGCTGTGTAGGAAGTAATTGTTGTATTGCCATTGAATGCAGGAGCCGTAAAAGGAATGGAGGCTTGCCCACTCACACCAGAAACTGTTGCGGTTCCTATAATAGGAGCGTCTGGTGCTCCAACACTGTAGGTAATTATAATCCGCCCGGCACCCCCGGCAGCTCCCCTATTGACTCCAGAATTACCATTAGCACCTCCCCCTCCACCTCCCGGTGAAGTTCCTGAAATTCCATTACCTGCAGAAGTTTTACTTCCTCCTCCGGCACCTCCCAAGTGTCCTGCTCCGGCACCTCCGGATCCACCTGATCCACTAGCGCCGGATGCACCAGGTAATCCTATAGCCACTGTGCCACCAGAACCACCTGAACTATTTGTACCGCCTGAACCCAATTGTCCTGCCGAATTTGTTCCGCTTCCTCCGACACCACCATTTGCAATTACAGGAATCGTTGATCCGAATGTTGTATTACTTCCGGTAAATCCATCAGCACCACTAAGAGTAGCGCTCTGCCCTCCCGCGGCACCCACTGTCACGGTATAACTTGTTGCAGGGACAACGATCATGCTATCATTTATAACATAAGAACCTCCTGCACCACCACCAGCAAAACCAGCTAAATAGGTTCCACCGCCGCCACCGCCGCCGCCCCAGGCTTCGACTTTTATTTTATTTATACCTGCTGGAGCTGTCCATGTTCCAGTTGTATTAATGGTAGTTTTGGTTTCTAATGCAACTGAAAAATACTGCGCAACCGAAGATGCAGGGTGATAATAATTATCTCCAGCTTGTGAGGCCGTAATTGTACAAGAGCCACTTCCTACAATATGAATTTTATTATCAACAATGGTGGCCACATTAGGGTTTGAACTTGTATAAGTTACAGCCAGACCTGAACTGGCTGTCGCGCCCGGGCTGAAGTCAGCGTCACCAACTTTTTTCAAGGGTAATGCATTAAAATTAATCGTTTGGTCTTGAATAATATTCATCTCAATTCCGTTAAAAATATCATCTGTTGTGTCTGTATTGACCAACATGAAATCGGATTGGAGAGTACCGCCTTGATTCATAATGGCATCTGATAGGGTTATGGTTTCTGTTCTCCATTGATTAGTTCCAGTTCCTGTAAACGGTATGGACTGAAGACCTGCGGCATTTCTATATTTGAAGGCCCAGGTGGAACCCGCCGTTTTATCCAGCCAAATAATGGTAAACTTCAATGTTTTATTGTTTACGGGTAATTCCGTATGCAATTGGAAATACATCGTATTTTTACCAGTGCTATTCTCAAAAGAACGGGCAAAACGATCGTACTTTGAAGAAGTTGCAGTTAAAGCGCCTCGTACCCTGAACAATCCTATGGAGGTTGCATCAGGAGTGATTTGAGTCATAAATCGCTCAATATTTCCTTCGCAAATATCCCAGCCTGCATCATTGTAAAACTCTTGATCTTCACGCTGAAATACTTGTCCTTTCACTACGGCAACAGGATCATCTATACGAGCTCCTCTATTAGCATATTTAGGGTCGTTACATATAGCTTGATAACGAGCTAGATTGGTCCTACTAGCGCTACCATAGGTCGATACAGGAAATTTAACGGTATCTTCCGAATTGAGTCCTTCGTGAAAAACAGAAAAAGCAGTTGTCGCAGTTGCCGGATATACCTGTTGAGCGTATCGGTTGTACATTTTGAAGATGTCAATAATCCCCGGATTAGCCAATGCATACGTCATGGCGCTTACCGAAATATTAGTACAAGAAAGCCCCGTATTAATTCCCCCAAGGGCTGACCAATAAAAACCTATTTCATAGTTCAAAGCAAAATACCCTTTGTCCCAAGACTGATCCATTTCTGAAGCTGAAAATAGTTTTACTCCATTTGGATTACCAGGACCTATTTTTGGATTAATTAAAAATGGATTCCATTGCTCTTTGTAGGTATGCTCCTCTGATAAATGGTGTCCCCTGTTAAAGGCTCCTCCTTTAATACCAAAGCCCAATACAGGATCTAATTGGGTCATTACATAATTATAAGCTAAAGGTTCAGCGACGGGATCTACCCTATTGAATGTTAAAACAATTTTGCGATTAGTAACATCGTTGAAATTTTCTTTAAATTTAGCAAATGATTCTATACGAAATGCTTCCCATTGTGCTAGGGTTAAGTCATATTGAGTATTATCAGGACCATTTGTTCCATCAGTAACATCTCCTTTGTAAGGTTCTTCGTCTCCTGTGCATCCTGTTTTCACTTGCACAAAAGCAATATGATCGAATTTTTCTTGAGGTTGATTTCTCAAAAACAAGGCAAATTGTCTAATCATTTCAAAATAGTAGGCTTTATACTCTGGGTCTGGATAATACGGGTTTCTATTGGCATACGCATCATTCTTAGGTGCGTTACTAATTACATTTACTAACGGAACACCATTGTCAAAAACCCACAAAGGGCAATCAGGGCCAACATTGACACTAAATCGAATCAACTTATCATTGGCAACAGCAACATCTAATATGGTTTGAAAATCACTAAAGTCACAATTAGTTCCTGGCCCAGCCTGAATATCTTTCCAATCAAGGATAGCTTCTATACCCTTGACAAAGTCGGCATTTGGAGCTGAATAGTCTGGAATTCCTCCGCCACGATCCCAAACCCCATATGCAGTAATGGGTAGTGATTGTGCCTGTGATTTTGTTATAGAAAATGTTATCGCAATAATTATAGCAAGGTGTTTAAATAAATATTTTTTCATATTTTTTTTATTTAAAATTATAGAATAGGGGCGTTTTTAATTTTTTTAAATATATAAATAAATTAAGATATTACAAAATAAGCCCCCTTTTTTTTTATCCTGTTGTCAAAACAGGTCATTAAGTATGCGTTTTTGTTTCATTGAAAACAAAAATTATTATTCGCTAAGGATATGTTTGTAAGGTTTGAAATCCCAAAAAAATAATACCAATTAGAAATATAAAATAGTTTTTTTGTTAATCCTCACCCCAGCCCTCTCCAAAGGAGAGGGAGTAAAGATTGGATTATTATATAAGTCTAAATGGTATAATTCAATATTTCTTCTCCGAGCAGATCTGTGGCTTGCAGGAAAAATTATAGGAGAAAACTTTTAAATATTAAAAAATCCACTTCATTTCTAAAGTGGATTTTCTAAAATTAAACTTTATTATTATATCTTGATCAACTCGATTTGTTGTTTTACTAAAAACACCTGAAGAGTTGTATTATTGTACTACTATAGTTACCGTAGCGATGTTTCTTCTATAATTGTACTCACCAGCTGATGAAGATCTATTATCGATATAACCAGAACCTGAATAATTCTTATCGCTTAATTTAGTGCCTATTAAAGTTACTACATAGGTTCCAGCAGTAGTAAATTTATACGAATAGGTTAAACTATTTCTGTTCAAAGCCACGCCGGTAGAAAACCCCCCCCCAGGAGCTAATAATACACTATTATTGGTGAAATAGGTGGACACAAGTGTACCGCATTGACTGTATGTTTTCAATGTAGGCATTAATTCTCTTAAACGATTTGCAGCCGTATCCTTGTAAAAGGGTTTGCCTACTAAACTCTCTAAACCAAGAAGTATAGCATCAAGATCAAGAGTTGCATTAGGAGTATTAAACGCAATAATTTCATTTGTTAAAATAGGAGTCCAAGTGTCTAAGCTTGCTTTCGATAACACATACACCTCTTCATCTATTTTTTTCCCTTCGGTAATCACTAAATAACTTTTTGCAAAATCGTGTCCCGCATCTCCGGTATAAACCACATAGGTTTCAGCATTTCCTGAAACATTAAAAGTTACTGTTTCATTAACAGCTACTATTGTTTTATCAGCTTCTAAACTTACCCAAGTATCTAATTCATCTTTCTCACAAGAAGAAAAAGAAAACAAAAGGGTTAAAAGCATTAAAATATTTGTTGAATATTTGGTTTTCATACTGTTTATTTTTTAATTAATTGTATCCAGGATTATTTTCCCCGATGGATGGATTTGCCAGTACCTCAGAATTCGGAATAGGGAATAACATGTGAAAGTCTTGGACATTGCCAGTAATTTTATCCCATTCGACAATTTGTCCACTACTTCCTGCCCAATAAGCTGTCCATTTATTTGGTGTAGTTCCACCCGGCTGTGTAACTCCAGGCAGTGGAGGCCATTGAACTACAGGCGTTTCTAATGACTTCGCAGTCATTTTAGCAACCATACCACGCAAAGTAGATTTTAGAGTACCCCAACGCACCAAATCAAACCATCTTTTTCCTTCAGCACTTAACTCTCTGCTTCGCTCATAGAAGATATAATCCCTAAAAGCTGTTTGAGTTGAAATTAAAGGATTCCCAAGAGTTAAATCAGCTAAACCAGTAGATCTTTGAAGGGTTAATACACGTGGTAAAACATCTTTGTGAACACCTCCCGTATTAACATTTCTAGCCCTGCCCCTAAGTTGGTTTAAAGCATCTATTGCGGCTTGTGTGGGTCCATTAGTTTCGTTTAAAGCCTCTGCATAGATTAACAACACTTCTGCATAGCGAAAAATCGGCCAATTTACATCGTAATCGCCTTGGGCTTTGAGAGGAAAGCTGGAATCATGCACAGGATAGCGTCTGAATTTTGCGGCAGCTACCGGTTCTTTATCGACGGCACTCAATCGGATAAACTTACCGGTAGCGGCAACTATCATAATTCTCGCATCCGTCCATTGCAAGCGAACACTATCTGCTGCTTCATAATAATATTGATGATAGGGATTTGCTCTTATAGAACCTTGTGAGCCACCAACTGCTAAATGGTCAACTCCTTTAGCATCGGAAGGCAGTCCCATACTAATACCTATTGTGTTGCCTACACCAAGTCCCGGAGATTTGAATTGTACGTCAAAAACAATCTCATTATTGTTTTTATTTTGCACCGTAAACGCATCCGGAAAATAATCACACAAGGAATATCTATTAGCATCCATCACCTCTTTGGCATATTTAGCCGCCAATGCAAAATCGGCAAGACCAAGGTCTCCTGTAGCATCTCTCTTCGCCACACTCCCTCTAGTAAGATAGATACTCGCCAATAATGTTTTAGCGGCATCCTGGGTAGCATGTCCCGCTAAACCGGGAGCTTTTACTTTAAGATTTTCCACTCCATACTCCAGATCTTTAATTATATTTTCATAAATAACTGCCACAGGAGTTCTCGGAATATCTAAATTATTTAATGAGGCTGTTTCCGTGCTTTTGTATGGTACATCTCCATAGTATCGAATTAAGTTGAAGTACAATAACGATTTAATAAATTTAGCTTCAGCCACTAAACTGTTTCTTTCTGTAACATCCATATCAATATTTGGAATATTCGAAATCGCTAGGTTCGCTCGATTGATGCCCACATAATGATCTCTCCACATAGGCAAAACTACATCTGTGTTGTCTGCGGTAAAAGTATATAAATTTACTCCACCAACAGGCACTTTTGCACCCGCATTATTCTCGTCAGTGGTTAAATAGCTTTGCCATTTACCATAAACACCGGGAAGTTGCAACGAACTATAAACACCAATAATTGCCGCTTGGGCATTGGCTGCTGTTTGGAATGAATTTTCAGGGGATGCTTGAGACAAGGGAACTTCATCTAATAGATTACTACAGGCTACAAAAACTGTAACCAGTGTAATATAACCTAAATATTTGATTTTATTTTTCATCTTTATTGTAGTTAAAATTAAAAATTAAGGGATAGACCAAATGTTACAGTAGTGTTACGTGGATAACTACCCAAATCTACCCCGCCTCCAACTTTACCCGCAGTACCGCCTATGGCATTTACTTCAGGATCAAACCAAGAATATCGTGAAATGATGAATGGATTATTTACTCTGGCAAACAATCTAAATTTCTTCACATTCAAACTTTCCACAACAGACTTAGGCATGGCGTAACCTAATGTGATGTAATCACACTTTATAAAAGAGCCGTCTTCCACATAGCCACTACGAAATAGCTTAGCATAAGATCCATCTCCGTTTTCACCATGAAAGGTTCCATTAGGATTAAAGGCCGCATTATAAGAATGATCAAACATGGCGTTTAAGGTATTCCATTTTCCAATACCTACCTTGTCTAAATTTCCAATATTTCCATTGATAACATCGTTACCATAAGAATAGCGTAAAAAGAAGCTAAAATCAAAACTTTTATAAGTGAATTCATTGTTCAATCCTCCTAAAAATTCCGGAGTGGTATTGGCTATGGGTACCTTGTCTGAGGTAGTAATCAAGCCATCCCCATTGACGTCATAAATTTTAACTTGTCCGTTATTATTGATGTCAGGAATTCCTACTAGAGCTTGTTTTGGACTATTTGCAGCCTCTGTCTGATTGTTAATAACCTGATCTTCTATATATCCATAATAAATTCCTGTTGACTCTCCTACACGAACCAATATTTCATTATTAAATTTACTAGGAAAAATATTAGCATCAAAATAAAACTCTGGTTTGTCTCCTAAATTCAATACCTTATTTCTATTTAACGAAAAAGTAAAATCAGATCTCCATTTAAAATCACTTTTATCAATGTTGATCGTATTAACCGTTAATTCAAACCCTTTATTGCTAAACGATCCGATATTTTTCAAAGCCGTTTCGAAACCAGAGGACGGAGGCAGTTGAACTTCTAACAACAAATCGGTTGTTTTCTTATAATAGGCTTCTGCAGTAATGGTCAAACGATTATTAAGAAACCCTAAATCAACACCAACATTGTATTGCGCCGTAGTCTCCCATTTTAAGTCAGGATTGGCTACACTACTCGGTACTTTTCCGGAATAAAATGTATCATTAAACACATAATTCCCAGCCTCTAACAAGCCTAACGCACTGTAGGCCGGTATTTGATTGTTACCGGTTACACCATAGGACGCCCTTAACTTGAAGTTGTCAAAAATATTGGTATTTTTGATAAAAGACTCCTCCGATAGTGTCCATCCTAAAGCTAAAGAAGGAAAATAACCCCATTTATTATCTTTGCCAAATTTTGACGAACCATCTGCTCTAAGGGATGCGGTCAAATTAAATCTCTTATCATACCCATAATTAACACGGCCTAAAAAAGACGCTAATTTTTCTTTTGCTACATTGTTTGTGGGAAAATACGCTAAAACAGCACTGGATAAATCATAAAACCCGTTGGTTTGATCGCTAAAATTTGAAGCCCCTGCAGTAAATGTACTTTTAAGATTGTCCGAAAACTCCCCTACAGCAGTAGCATTAATATTGTGTTCGCCAAATGTTTTCTTGTAGTTCAATCGGGTTTCAAAAACTTGATTATTCGTTTCTCCTTTTTGAAATGCCGCAACTCCGTTTTGCTTGAACCCCTTCAAAACCGTAGAAGGTAAAAAGGTTTGTTGATTCAAAAAAGCGCGATTAAATCCGTAGCTGGTGTAAAAAGTCAAATCTTTAGCCACTTTTGTTTCAAAAAACACTGTTCCAATTATTCTTGAACTTTGCAATTCATTATCAACATCATTAAAATAGGTAACAACATTTTCATTATCCCCGGAGTTTACATCTGGATCAATGTCAATGTCTCCAAGTGTGAAATCAATGGGTTGAAAAGGATTGGTTGAGAAAGCCTTTTTGAAAATCCCATCGGCATCTTTATCAAGACTTTTTCCAAGGTTTTTTGAAAATGCTAATTTGATGTTAGTTCCAATTCTTGTATCATTACCTATTGATTGAACTATATTTGAATTTAAATTATATCTTTTGAAATTAGTTTTTAAAACAACTCCTTCTTGATCCAGATAATTACCCGAAATTTGATATTTTAGCCCTTCTTTACTTCCACCACCCATACTAAGATCTATTTTTTTGGTTACAGCAAGCTGAGTCGCTTCTTTGGCCCATTCCGTTCCCTTAGCATTAGCGTCTTTTAAGTCTTGCCAATACGTGCTTAAGTTAGCAGTAGTCCCATTTAAATAGTTTACTTTATCTAGAATTATGCGTTCATCTATAAACTCTGAAGGTGTTAGTACTCTTGGAAATCTAGTTGCAAATGAAGTACCCGTACTTATGTTTGCACTGATATCTGCTTTTCCTTCCTTTCCTAGTTTTGTTGTAATAATAATCACTCCATTAGAACCCCTAGCCCCATAGATGGCTGTTGCAGAGGCATCCTTTAAAACTTCAACAGACTTGATTTGACCAGGGTCTATATCGGATAATGGATTTGAGGATGCATTTTCATCCGGAACAATTGGAAAACCATCAATAACATATAAGGGTTGATTCCCGCTAGTTAATGAACTACCTCCTCGAATAATTGCCTTTACACCCGATCCTAAACCGTTATCGTTTTGTGTTATTTGCAAACCGGAAACCCGACCTGACAAAGCCGATTGAAGATCTAATGGATCCCCTTTCTCAATACTTGAAGCCCTAACAGAAGAAATGGCTCCTGTTAAATCCTTTTTTTTAACAGTACCATAGCCTACTACTACAACTTCATTCAAAGTAGTATTCGATTCTTCAATAACAATTTTAATAGCATTTCCTTGTATTTTGACTTCTTTTTTGTCAAATCCTAAACTTGTAATAAGTAAGACATCACCGATTTTTGCTTTAATTTTAAAAACTCCGTCAAAATCAGTTATAACCCCGTTTTTAGTTCCTTTTATGACTACATTAGACCCAGGTACGGGCAATCCTTTAACATCATTAACAACTCCTTCAATCACAGTCTGGGCAGATAATGACAAAGAAATTGTAAAAAATAGAATAGTTAATAATTTAAATTTCATTTTTTTTGGTTGATTAATAATTTGTTTAATTTCGACAATTTACGATTAAAAAAAAATTTAATACCTTAAAAAAATAAATCTTTATCAGAGGCATTTTAAATTTCAATTTATCACCATAATTAATTGGAGGGTCAAAAATAAGCTTGTAAGAAGATTTATGCTAGTTCAAAAAGTCTCTTTTATGGTGTGAATTTGTCTCAATGCATGCAGACATTGACTTATTTGAATCGTACAACTGCAATAAATTCAAAAATACAATTATTTATAGAGCAAAATATTTATTTAATAATTGACTTTACTCCAAATAAAAAAACTTCCGGAATTCCGGAAGTTTTCTTGGGCATTAAAGGTTTTGCTTTATTCTTTACCAGCATTTTTTCCTTCAGCTTTAGCTTTCTCCATATTCGCTTTCTGAATTTCTAACTGTGCAGGTGTTAATACTTCCTTCATTTTTTTGTTAAGTTCTTTTACTTTTACTTTATTGGCATCAGCATGATCCGGATTTTCCTTGCTGTCTTTTTTAAGAGCCACTTGTTCTTCAACAATCGGCTTTATTGCAGCTTGTTGATCAGCCGACAAAGACAATTCTGTTGTCATTTTTTGCAACATTTTATCAGCACCCCCTTTTTTAGCTGCTTCTTGAGCAAATCCACTTAAACTCGCAGCTAATAAAGCTGCTAAAATTAATTTTTTCATTTTTATATTTGTTTATAGTTAATACTCGTTAGACTTTCAATAAATAAAAAGGTTTAATGCTTTACGAAATAAATTATAAATATTTTTTTTCCAAAGCTTCTAATACAATTTTTGCCTTAAATTCTCAAAGCCAGTGCGAGCGTCACGCTCGTACTAGCCCTATACCTATTGCTCACACCGTCGGGTATTTTATAATTCTAAATGGTATTACTAAAATTTTATTCTATCCGATCCACTTCAATCAGGTGGAATAGGGTATCGTCTCCTGAAACATAATTCAGTGATAACTTGCTAAAAATGGGCGATTTGACACTCTTTGTTATCCATTTTCCACTATTTGTATTTTGAACTAGTGTAGCCTGTTCTTGACCAGACAGTCCAATTGACCAGGTACCCTTGCCTTTATCGAGATAAGTTACACTCACTTTTACAGTCTTGGCATTAAAAGTTGGATCGAGACAAAAACGCATTTGTTTCTTTCCAGATTGATGTTCAAAACCACGACCAAAACGACCATAGATGGATTCGTCGATATTCCAATACCCTACATCACCAGTTCCTATGGCTATTTGAGTCAGAAAGCGGGAATAGTTATTCGGCAACGTTCCCCATCCTACATCATTTACCCCTTTGCTCTTGCGGTTGTCCATTCCGCCACCAACTGCTTTTTGAGGATCATCCATTTGCGCACCATAGGCAGCAAAAGATTTGGCTATATTCAGATAACGCTCAGGATTTTTTTTGTTTTCTGGCTTTCCTCCAAAAGTTTCAGCTGGAAAGCGATTGAAGTCTGAAGCATCGAGCCCATCCCTCAAAGCACAGAATGCGGAAGGAGAGGTCGCCGGATCTTTATGACCCGCATATTTATTAAAAAAAACACAAGCGGGTAAGTTATCTTTCTCCATCAATGCTTGCGTTGGAACATTCCAAATATCGAGTCGGCAATGCGAAGCAAAAATTCCCGACCAGTAGAGTGCTTGAGGAATATTGCGGTTCGACCAGCCCATTTCAAACAATTCGCCGTCCATTTCTCCACGAGTAAGTATCCTCTTTCCACGTTTTTTTGCTTCAACCTCTATAAAATCTAACTTGGCCAGACGTTTGTCATTATCACTAACATAATAGCCGTGGCTAAACATTCCTTGCTTTAAGGCGATGACCTCCATATTATCCAATAGCCATTGGGATTCTAGATTACCATTAGAATCAGAGTTCACCAGAATTGGTATACCGGGAAAGGCGTTTTGGTACTGCTTCCAGGATTCTAGTCGAAATTGGTTCCATACTTCTTTTGAAATTTCATATTTTTTTTCGATTGGGACTCCTTTATAGGGTTCGCCATCACCTGTAGATCCTTCGGCACACTGGACAAAAACAATATTTTGACGCAATTTTGGCGGTAGAGACCTAACATAACTTCCGAAAGCATTAATTAAACCGAAAAATCCCTTTTTGTATTCTGGATGCAAATAGTATGGGTATTTTTTTTGGTTATCCGTCTTCTGCCCCAAGGCATTAACCTTTCTGTCCGTAATGACCAATGGAACCCCTTTTTCATATATCCATTCTGGAGCCGCGGGTCCAACCCAAATCATAAGTGTAACAGATAAACCCTCTTTAGCTGCTTCTCTAAGCGGATTCCCAATTTTCTCATCGAATTCATAATTTCCAGGCGTCAATTCGAGTGAATTCCACTGGAGGATCAGAGGAACACTTCGAAGTTCCGGACAATTTGCTTTCGAAATTTGCCCCGGCTTCCACCCCGCCCAACTAGATATACCGTATCCTTTTTGGGACTGAGCGTAACCGCAAACAGACACAAAAGAAACTAGTAAAAAAAGGAGGAAAAATTTGTGAGTGATTTTCATTTATTTAAGCTTTAATTATTTAGTATTCCAGTTTCAAATATAAAAAAAACTTTAGAGTTTAACTATCCTAACAAAGCTAACTATGGGTTTCAATCCTTTTTGTGACAAACATTCGAAATCATAACCAGAATTCTTTTTCTGATTAAAATCAGATTCTATAAAAAAAGTGGTAGTCAGAAGTTTTTTTGAATCATTACATTTCACAGTCCGAAATTCAGCCCCTTTAGCTCCGTTAAAAGACAATAGCCATTCCCCTTTACCCTCGTCGAAATAACTCATTTTGATAGCCACTTTCTGCTTCTTACCCTTCAGAAAACTGGCATCTACATTGAAACCTATTTTATCTCCGGTTCTAGCTATATAATCATAGTATTTTCCGGGTTCCACCCAGTGCATCTTATTCGACTGATTGATCTTAACAACAGCAGTAGTTTCATAACCAGGAGAATCACGTTGAAAAACCCATCTCTCAAAGTTCTTTACGGTTCCTATTTTTCCTTTTAAATAACTTTCTCTAAGAAAACACCAAGCATCTGGAGCAGTCTTGGCAGTACGACCCACTTCGAGACTCATCCAAGGAATCATTGCCGGAATTATAGTAAAGTTAGGGTAACAAGCCAAATTTACTCGCATCTGTAACATTCGAAGACTGGATGTGAAATACCTGTAAGGAAATGAATCAGTGGAGTTTCCGTATCTATTTTGAGTGGCAGCTGTTGCCCATCTTTCATCATATTCCTCATTCACTTCGCCGTGAAGGGCTTCTTTGGCAATCAGGGGATTGCTCTCATCTACTATTAAATAACCATTTTCGTCTAAAGTCTGCCCAATTTCGGGAGAGGGTATTTGATAAAGGTACATTTCAACAAATCCGCGACGCACACCAAAACCTTTGAAAAATCCATAATTACAGTTTCCTCCCATATACACTTTGTATTCGAAGCCTTTAGTAATGGCTTCCCAGGCATCGAGACGTTCTCTAACATGTTGCACTGTATCTGGATCGACACCGTGAGGACCAATTCCTTCATCTCCTAGTGATGGTGAGGCGTAGCCTACATAAAGACCTTTAACCTCCTTCATTGCAGGAATACCCGATTTCCCGAAGGCGGCAATGAGCGCCAGATACTTATCATGAAAAAGAGGGTTGGCAAGATCGTAATTCTCCTCCCTTTCTATTCCTTTTTTTTGACTACGAATATAAGGAACTTGATATTTTGATTTAAGCCAGTCTGGAGCTGATGCCGTTCTGGAGGTCATCAACCGAATACAACTCCCATACCCTCCCTTCGCCGCGACATCAATAGCATTTTTAATTGGTGAAAAATCGTAAACACCCTCAACAGCTTCAATGGTATTCCAATGGAACCAAATATCTACAATAGGATTGCACTCAAAATTTACTTTCGGGAGTTGTGAAAGTGACTGGAGCGATTTACTGTTCAAAACTCTAGCCATACCCATAAGTCCTTTGGGACTCACTTTCGTATGGGGTGGCAAACTCCAATCCCATCCTTCCTTTATATGATCTCTAGTTTTCCATAAGTCTGGCTTTGCCTCACCATTAGGTGTTTTTACATATTTTCCCCAAAAAGGATATTCAACCTCTTGTCCAGTTGTCTTAAGACTGAATTGAAGGAGTAGCATAAACAAAAATAGTGGACTCAAGTGAATCCTTTTTTTTAATATCATAACATTATTATTATTTAAAATCATAGATCTTAACTCGTTTTTGGTCAGGACTGTATTGAGAAAAAATAAAATTTCATTAAAAAAAGATTCTCGATACACTTCAGTTCAATTTCGAAGTGTATCGAGAATTTTTGTTCTGCAATAATCAACAAAAAAACACTCGAATTGAGTTTTTAAATGTTTAACACCCAGGTGTCAGATTATAGTAACAGCTATAAAAATCTTTAAAATTGTCTCACATTGGTTTTGAATTTAAGACTATTCTTCTTCCTCATTTTTTTTCTTGCCTTTGGTCATCTTTTTTTTGTCTTCACCTGAAAGTTTGTTATTAGGTGAATTCAGTTCATTGTTACTTGGTAGGTATTTTTGAAAACGAGTAATGATTTCTTTATATTTAGAATTCGAAGCCAGGTTATTATGTTCCAAAGGATCGATTGAATGATCATAAAATTCTTCAGCTCCATTAGCTCTTCCTCCGTACCAAGTAAAACGGTAACGCCCGTCTGTTAGAGAATGATTTTTATACTGATAAGTAGTCAAAGTAGGCAAATCCCACTTCATCTTCGGATTTCTTAGTAATGGTGCAAAACTGATTCCTTCGTTTTCTGCGTTTTTAGGAAGTCCACAAAGTTCTATTAGTGTAGGATACATATCCAATAAATTAACTACTCCATCTGTTTTTGCATTTGGTGTTGTAACTCTAGGTACGCTAACAATAAATGGCACACGTGCAGATTCTTCCCAAAGGTCCGTTTTACCGTATTTCATCTTTTCTGAAAGATGCCAACCATGGTCTCCCCATATCATCACGATGGTGTTATCGGCATATTTACTTTTTTCCAGCGCATCGAACAAAACTCCTAGACAATAATCAACATAACTGATATTGGCCATATAAGCGCGTTGTGCCTCTTTATGTAGATTGGCTTTATCGGTCAACTGGAATCGTGGATCGGGTTTAAATAATTGTTTTCCATTCTGGTCTGCAATATCCTGGAGATCATCGCTTTTCAAAGCAACAGGTATCACTTTATCCAAAGGATACATATCATAAAATTGCTGTGGTACAATCCAAGGTAAGTGGGGTTTGGCTATACCAAGCGCTAGAAAAAATGGTTTCCCATCAAAATCACGTTGCAATTGATCAGATGCCCATTTGCAGGCAACATAATCTTTGGTTTTTTCCACAGGCCCTTCGCTGGCCCCCCAAACAAAATCTGATCCGCCACCTTTGATTCCATCAACTTTTGGCGGAGTTTGCTCCCAAAGCATACCTTGATTAGAGCCTCCTGGACTTACAAATTCTTGAAAAGCCCATTGACCTTCATCTAAACCTTTTTCTGTAGGGTGTTTATGAAAAATTTTGCCCGCAGAGAGTGTGTAATAGCCATGAAGTCCAAAATATTCAGGTAGAGTAACAACATCTTTGGCTTTCGGAGCGTCTTTGATATTTTGATTATTGCCATATACTCCGGTCGAAGCAACTCTTTTACCAGAAAGTAAAGCAGTACGGGAAGGACAGCATACTGTAGATGGACTATATGCTTTGTTCATAACCATACCATTTTCCTTGGCAAATTTGTCAATATTTGGAGTCTTTACTTGTGAGTTACCTCCCAGGCAACCTACCCAATCATTCAAATCGTCAATGGCAACGAATAACACATTGTATCCTTTACTTTTATATTTCGCAACATCCTCTAGTTCAGATTGAGTTGGCTGAGCGAGACAGTTAAAAGAAACTAATGATAGTAGTAAGAAGAAGATACATTTGTGACTAATTTTCATTTTTTTAAAAGTTTTATTTAATATCCCTATTTAATACCAAACATCTTATAACGATTTCATGTTCTCGCATAGTTCATCAAATGATTTTTGTCCTTCGTATTTTATGATTTGAGAATGACGACCTTCTAAAAGAACGGGACTTGTTTTTCCAAAAGCTTTCAATTCATATTCTTTAGGTTTATCACCCCAATTGAAAACCCCAAGATAAATGTCCTTATCCTTTCGGGCAATTATTAACTCGAACCCATCCTGCTTGTTAGCACCATGCTCCCAAAAATCCAATGGCACGGTCTCTTCCATTGCTGGAAACTCAAAAACTTCTTTTGCTAATGCTTTACGTTCTGGTCGGAGTGTCATCAAATTATCACTTTGCAAACGGGCAGTCCCGTATAGTTTATTAAAATCGGCCCACATTTGAGCTTCATTCATCGTCATACTATGTCCGTGCTTTACATCTTCTTGAGACACTGTTGCATCTTCGTCTATGACTTCTCGGAAAACGAGGTAATCGGCATCGCCATTAAATACCTTACCACTGAGATAAAAGTTACTAAGATTACCCAAACAACGTTCAGGAAAAGCTTGGAAGATAGGATTGATGTCTGCACCTGTTCTCATACCGTCTACAAACCCAATAGTTGGACCAAAAACAGCAGAACAGCCCAAGAAATAGATATCATCTCCCATGGCTTCTCTCATGGTTTTCATTCCTAAACGAAAACGTTCTACCCCTGAGATTGTAGGATCGTAGGCTTTGAAACTTTTAACATGTTTGTTTTTAAGTTTGGTATCATTCTCAAGGCCGTAACGCATAAAATCCACCTTGAAATAACGAATTCCCCAATTATCCTTCATGTTTTTTATGCAATCTGCGATATGTGCCCTTGCTCCTGGATGAGAGTAATCGAAATAAATATAACGCATAAATTTGTCTGCTTTTTCATTCTCTTCGACAACCAACTTTCCATCCTGATCGTGAAGGAAGTACTCAGGATGCGTTTTATAAATATCAGATGCTTCATCCCCTCTAAACCCATCAAAATGTATTCCTGGAGTTTTTCCTTCGGCCGTAATACGGCTAACAATCTCCTTAAGACCGCCGGGTAAAAGACCTGAGTGCAAAGTCTTATAATCTCCTCGTTCGGTCCACCATCCACCATCAATTTGAATCATATTTACCTCGGGAGCCAATACATTCAATTGGTCCATATTACCGTAAATATCTTTTGGGGTGAATACTCTACCATAATAATCCCATGTTGCCCAACCTTTGAAATCGGCCGGTTTGAGCTTGGTAATTTTATTTTCAAAAGCAATCGCCGTTCCAAATTGATCAAGTAATTCAAGCCAGTTGTTAGCACGTCTGAGAACGATCTGTTCATATTCTATCGTCTGACCTGGTTTTAGTTGTTTGCCTTCTCCATCAGACCATACTTCGAAAGCACCTTGTTTTAAGGTGAAATTCGGCATAAATATTCGCCAAGAAGTTGAGCCTGCAAATAAATATTGACCGTCAGATAATCTTAACATCTCATACATGTTACTGGAACTACGATTGGTTTGACCGCCAATTTTCTGTTTAAGTAAAGGAGTTCGCCCCATACAACTTCCTCCAAAAACCATATCCAAGTTGTCGGACAACTGGGCTTCTATCGGAATGCTAACAGCGATTCTTTCAATTGTAATTGGTTTATTTCCTTTGTTGGATAAAGTTATCGTTAACTGCTGAAAGCCGTTCTCAATTTCTTTTAATTTTTTTGTAGTTGAAACTGTTCCATTAGCCTTTACATCAACCTTAATCTCATTCCATTGTTGAGTTGTTCCGGCAAAAGACATTAAAACGTTTAAAAATACTATTGAAAGTGTCGTAACTGTTTTTTTAATTCTCTTTGACATTTAATTTATTACATTTAATTTAGTGAATATGTGTTTTAGCTTTTAATAAAGCGGATTTAAAAACAGTTTAGTTTTATTTTACAAATTAAAGACTTGAATAAAAATTCTAATCTTATTTTGTAATTTTTATTAAACTAAATTTTTATCTTCCTTGATCTTGTATACAAATTTACTTCATACAATTTTTTATATAGTTTCAAATAGTCTCATTTGTAGTGTAGATTTGTTTCATTTACAGATTGAGGCGATTAAATAAATCAAAAAACAAAACTATTTTTTGATTATTAAAATACATATTATGAAATAGTTATTAAAAAAATCATATTCAAATTGATTTTTACTAACTAAAAAAGAGACTGTTCAATATAAAATTGTACAGTCTCTTTTTTAATTTTTGTATTGTAATGATAGGATTATTGGTTATCCCTTTTAGATATTTATAATACTCTAATTTAAGCATGAAAAATCAAAACCACATAGGTCTTTTGTAACTCTATTTCAGAAAAGACCTCTTTGTGAAAATTAATTTTTTGGGTTGCTCTTCATAACTTCAATCATATGAAAAACATCGTCCTCATTATCCTCATTCACCAAGGAGAAATCGCTATTTCGAGGACCTTTATTGGCAAACGCTCCATCGGCGATGGTGATGGTTTTGCTCACCCATCTGCCACTGTTGGCTTTGGTGATGGTAACTGCGGTTTTGTCTGGAGCGGATGTGGAATCATAACGAACAGAGAATTTTCCAGTACCTTTATCCAGATAAATGATTTTCAAAGAGATTGATCCTTTTTTTGTCAAAAGAAAATTGTCATCTAAATCAAAATACATCCTGTTCCGCCCACTTGAATTTTCAAACCCCCGTGCATAGCGACCATAAGGCTGATCTGTGGGGCCAACCCGCCATAAGCCGACACTGGTTTCATTCGCGTCAATTTGTGTAATAAATCGGCTATAGTTTCTGGCAATGAGCTCGAATCCTACATCGTTCATCGCCTTGGCATCAAATAGATAATTGGATCCTGAGAGGGAAGTAGCTGCGAGCAAATCACCAACTTTCGCTCCGTATGTATTGAATTCCGCTTCAATTTTATTTACTCGCTCTGCGTTGCTCTGTAAAGCTATCCCATATCTTCGTTCTGGAAAACGCAATGTATCGGCACTATCGAGCACATCGCGAAGAGCGATAAAAGCATACGGGCTGGTCTGCGGTTTTTTGTAATAAGAATAGCGATTGGCGAAAGCAAACGCTTCATCGTGTTTTCCGGTTTTTACGGTGTTATAATCAACCTCCCAAAGATCAAGCCCTCTATCCACCGTGGAAATTGCAGTCCAGTAATAATTCCAAACTGGATTCTCCTGAAATATGCCGCCCTGTGCGAATTTAGAAAACTCGCCACGTACAAACTCCGGTTTCTTGCCGTTCAGGCCGTAAAAAGTGGGACGAAGCTCGGTGTCCTGCTTTATTTCTCCATTGGCCTGATAACCAATTGCAATGGTAAATTGCTGTTTTCGGAGCTCAATCGGGTAGTTTTGGCGAAGCCAATTTGCGTAAAGTAGTTCCCCTTGTTTTGCACCCTTAGCACTCTTCAGTAAGGCAGGATTGCTCTCGTCGTCCACATTAAACAGGAATCGGATATGTTTGAGTTCTGGCTTATCGAAGGCTTCGTAGAACCGTTTCGTAGCTCCGCTGCAAAACTCTAAATACTGTTGAGCGCTAATTTTATATTTCTGATCAATGAGTGTACCTTTATAAAGTTGCCTGTCCCCCGTTGAACCAAAGGCAGGCTGTATAAACGCAAAGACCTTTCTCTCCTTATCAGGAAGTGAGGCAATGTGTTCTGCCAGCTTGTCGATAAAACGATGGAAGTAATTGATGTAGTTTGGATCGAGGTAATAGGGAAAAAAATCTTTTCCCTTGCCACCTTTTACAGCCACTTTGGGAACCCCTTGTTCATAAATCCATTCTGGTGAGTGAGGACCAGTCCACAAGACGAAATAGTAAAAATACTTCCCCTTTACGGCATTTCGGATTTGAGAATCCATTTTCGACCAATCATACACCTCTGGGCTTGTCTCTATATCTGCCCACTTAACTCTATCGGCAGCTCCTTTAATGAAAGGAAACCGCTCTATATCTATCTTTTCACTTTTACAATTAGTAAAGAATCCCGCCCACTGTGGTCGCTCGAAATCTTTTTTTTCATTTCCATTTATTTGTGAAAATGTCAATTGAGAAAGTCCTAATAAAAATAATAATAGAATAACCCCTTTTTTAGTTCTTTTAAGTTTCATAGAACTAATCATTACTTTTATCTTTTTTTCTCTTTTCCCTTTTTTCTGATTTATACTCTTTATTCTCTCTTTTCCCTTTCTTCTCTTTATCACCCTCAACGGCGTTTTCGCCTTTGCTATATTTGGTTCCTTTAGCACTACCCTTGAAAGCACGATTCTCTTCTTGAGGTCTTAATAAAGGGAGCTCTTGTTCTCCGCGATGCACTTCTACAAGGCTAAATATATCATCTTTATCATCCGCATTCAATACTACAAAGTCAGCCCCTTTTGTTCCTCCATTTTTGAAAACGGCATCCTTAATAGTTATCACTTCATGATGCCATTTTTGGTCCCCTTTTCCAGTTACTGTCATTGCTGTCTTCATAGTTTTGTTTCCCGCATCGTAATCTAGTTTCCATTTAGAACCTTCCATGGCATCATACCAAACCACAGTTATCGACATTATTTTAGGTTTATTATCTTGAGAAAAACCTTCGTGAAGTTTGAAGTACATTGCATCTTTGCCCGTTGCGTGTTCAAATCCTCTTGCAAACCTTGAATAAATAGAAGAGGAATCCGTGATAGGTCCGCCCACTCGCCATAATGGAATTGAAGTAGCATCTGGTTCAATTTGATAGAGTAATCTGGAGTAATTATCGGGCCAAATTTCCCAACCCGCATCATTAAAACCAACTTGGTCGCCACGTTGCTTCACTTGCCCCATTTTAAGTGCATTTTTATCGTCGTTTGCTGCTCCATATTTAGCATATTCGGCAGTAATTTTTTCCATACGCTCTATATTTCCATGCGATGCTTTGCCGTACTTTTCCTCTGGATAAGTCTTTGTATCGGCTGCATCCAAACCTTTATGCAAAGCACAGAAAGCATCGGTCGCGGTTTCAGGGTGTATTTGCCCTGCATACTTATTGAAAAAATAGAATGAATAATCAAAGCCTTGTTCCTTGCTAACCTTCAAAGCGCCGCTTGTGACATCCCAAACACTTTGACCCGCATTCAAGGCATTAATTGCTCCCCAGTAAAAGTTGAGTTGAACATTTAGTTGATACCAAGGACGCGTCCAGGTTTGGTCCATCTCGGAACGACGAAAAAGTGTTACCCCTTTTGGGTCAACTAGGTAAGGCAAAAACGTATTCACTGCATCAATTTCTCCACTTAAATGATGCCCTCTTGAAAGTGCTCCATTTTTGATACCAAAACCATCTTTGAGGTTCTTAATGGCCCAATCCCATTCTTGAACAAAATTATTTTTACCTTCATTACTTTGGGGTTCTAAATTGTTGAGAAGCATGCTAATATTCAATCCTGATTTTGTACCAAACAATTTATCATGCAAGGCAAAGGTTTCAAGTCGGAATTCTCTCCATTTTGCACTTTTCGGTGGTAAGGAATAATTAGAATCTATAGGCTCGCCTTTATAGGCGCACTCATCTCCTGTACATCCTGTTTTAACTTGAATAAATGAAATAGCTCTTATTTTCTCTTTAGAAAAGCTACTGATGTGCTTAGCCACCTCTGTTAGAAAACGGTGATAATACTTTTTATATTCTGGTGATACATAATAAGGATAATGGTCGAATGCACCGGGATTTTTAGCAGCGTTTGTAGTTACCTTAGGCACCCCTTTTTCATATACCCATTCTGGTGTTTTAGGCCCTGCCTCAAACGAAATATATAACGAAATTTTTTCTTTGTAGGCTCTTTCAATGGCCTTATCTAATATAGACCAGTCATATTCCCCCGATGTTTTCTCCACTTCGTTCCAAGGAAAATCACAGGATGTCCCTTTTAAAAATGGATACTGCTTGATATCCATAGCTTCTCCACGATCCCAAACACCAAAAGAGCTAGGTTGTGGACCTACCTGACTAATAGCCAAATTAGAGAAAGCAATGAGTGCAATAAGGATAATTTTTCTTGTACTTTTAAAACTTTCTAAACTATATTTATTCATAATTAAAATTTTATTATTTAGGGTATATGACTGTTAAATTTAATAATAGTTTAAAATATAAAACAGCATT